>JAABUP010003442.1_pt1 | contig 27967 bp, 52 predicted proteins | sample 5559201 | NCBI WGS metagenome assembly JAABUP01 (sample SAMN10711887, study PRJNA513373) | rock metagenome | isolation source: Antarctica rocks | place: Antarctica | reverse complement strand
TGAATCTCGGCAATCTTGGGGTTCGGAACGCAATGAGGCCGAACGAACGCGCGCGTTGCCGTTTTTGGGCGTCCTGTGATGTGCGACTCTCGGCGATAGTTGGCGAAAACGTGGTTTTGCCGTCGTTATTCGATATGCGATCGTGACACTTACATTGCTCATAATGATACCACCTTCATTCAAGCATCCGGGCTTCCATCAATCATAAAACAAAAAAGTCGTGGCTGCACTGTCCAGTCACAAGTACTTCAAGCAGGATGTCCCAGTGGTGAAGCCACTCATCATGACCTGATGAGGACTGTAGAGTGGTTGAATCATTTGTAAGTCGCTGACATTCAGGAGAACTTGCAGTCTCTCTGGGCTGGTGACAATCTTGACGGGACAGAAAGCATGGGGCAGCACAGATAGCACAGTGAATTGGTACAAGCGTCATTCTCCAATGGACAGGCAGACAAGACAAGACAAAGTGAATTTTAAGGAGGCTGGCTTATCTGACACTCTGAAGACTGTGTCTGTTCAAAAGTCTCCATGTAAATCATCTAAGCTGGAACAGGAAGCATCCTTTGCTCTTTGTGTTCTGTGACATGCAACAGTGCAATTAGATAGCTAAAACGAGCTGGCCTAATTCCTTACTGAGGTGACTGATTGAGCGTAAGTTGGCCTCAGAACCAACCAGTATCTGCGGGACTTTTAGACTTTGGTACAGACCTCACAATGTATCTATTGCCCAGAGATTGACGTATCCCGATGAGTCTGATGACCTTTCCAAGGGGGCAATGCATCTACAGACACTAATGCCTGATCTGCATACATATGTCCACACTCCTGAGCACCCCGCCCATACCTCACATCTCAGTTCAGATCACATCCCCGTTTGCAGCATCATATAAGAATCATGCCTGGAAGCACTATTCTCAGCACCAATCCCCTGACAGCCCAGGGGCACGCATTGCTTCACACACAGTATACACCACCTCACTCAAGGTGGTGCTTTGAATAGGGGAACTCACGCTCACCACCAATCTGCATCCCTTGCAGTTGAACAAGCATGAATCATGCAGTACCACTTCCTCCTCCTTGATCTCCAGCCATCAGAGTAGCTCCACCATTCCCATACGTCCCTCATGCTCACACCATCAGGATTGACAAACTCGATCTTGATGGGTTCAAAGAATGCCTCATCAAGAGCTATCCACAGGTTTGAGGCGGTTCCCACTCCAACAGGATTGGCTCTCCACCTTGTGAGCAGGGAGGAAGTGAACCGGGCTACAGAGTCTAGGGTGAGGAGCTTCCAGACCGAGGATGGGAGATCTAGGTATTTCAGGGTAGTACAGGTGCGGAGGAGGTTGTGGAAGTCACAAATGGAATCATCCGGGATAAGGTTGTGAATCCTGATGGTAATTGCTGTGGGATCTAGCCTGTCAAACGATGGCTCACCAAGAAGCTGGAGAGCAATCTGGCTGAGGATGTGAGGAGGCAGAGTTGTAAGATGATTGGTCTGGTCGGGTTGCTCCACTGTTCTTGGGTGTCTTGGTGGGATGGGCTCTCCAATCGCATCAGGATCCACAAAATCCTCCTACATCTCCATCAGCCCGGTTCATCGGTATTTTCATATATCAGATGCCTGACTGGATGGAGATGTGATCCCTCTACCCCCACTGTCCACCTGTCCTTCTGTACCCCTAACCCGGCCCAATACCCCACCCCGGCACCCTTCTTCTCCAAGGCCCCCAAGAACGCCGTACCCCCACCACTCACTCCCCTCACCCAAGGCCCATACCCTGTCCACTTGGGCAGACTCCACCCAACCATCATGCTCTCATCATGTGTGGAGCCAGAGAAGTACATGCTTTTCATGGTCGTCTTGAGCACTGCATTGAGGCAGTAGGAGTGGATGGGGATCTGGCGCTGAGTGTCGGTGTCGGCGGGAATGTGGGAATTGGGAGGGAGGATGGGGGCGGGGAGGAGGCCGGAGGAGACTCGAAGGACCTCCCATGTGTGTAGCCATCCTTGTTGCGCGATGGAAATTGCATCTGCCGACTGGATGGGATTGCTTGTATCCGGACCCGCAGCTGGCTTGGCGTCCCATCGAGGAACCCTGTGAGGAGGTAGGTAGCATGGCGCGGCGCAGAGCGCGCAGTAGAGAGGCGGGATCAGCGACATGCGGTACTCGGATCAAGAGAGAAATGTCCATCAGTCATGAGCTGTCTCGAATATCTAGCTCGCCAGTTTCAGGTGACGGGACAGAGGAGATGTCGCCTACCTTCAGAGTCTCCATAGCGGCAACGGAGCTGGGCAAAGGAGGGATCCTTTCTGCGAAGGACCTTTCACCAACATCCGTCGTCACGCGGCGCAGGGCGTTTTCCCTTCTCGTTCCAGGTGAGCAGTGAATGTCGTCGCTTTCCCGTCCTAGCTACGCATGTCGGTTTTTCCCATGGAATGACTGCATGAGTTTCTCGGCATAAATATGATGTACACGTTAGTAGCTCGTCGCCCTCATCGTCCCTCCCTTTGTAAGGCGCATCTGAATGCGTCCGTATCGATGTTGCCCGTCTACATCTGCGTTTCGCACTCGCATCAGCTGGAGAGGACATCTGTCATCAGCGCCGTTCTCCGAGTATTGTCTCGTCCTGACTGATAGGCATCCTTATTCCCAGTCCACCCAGTCCACCCCCTCCCAGTCCCACCGTCCTTCACCGATCTCTCTCCCTATCTACCCGAACTCACATCAGCTTCCATTTCATCCCTGCAATCATCACACGCCACCCACCGCCCCACATCTGAGCGCTACCACCCCCTCGCTCAGATCCCTCTCCACCACTTTCTCGTCCAGCCTCACCACCCCATCTCCTCTCTCCGCCCGCTCAAACGCCCGGAGGTAGCTCGGTGGCCAGAGGGAGGTCATGGGATGGAGGTGGTTGAGAAGGAGGATGTGGGGTGGTGTCATCATCGCTCTGGACCGCTTCTCTTTCTTCTTGAAAATGGTCGACTTGTTTAGCTCGGCAGAGGTTGGAAGTATGGTGTCAGCTGAGGTGAGGTGCAGGAGACAGATCAGGGCGGCGAGGAGGTGGGCGATGACGATCATGAAGATAGTCTGAGCTGCCGAGAGTGTGCAGATGGCCGATGTCGAGGTGATGAGATGGTCTCGGATGGTCTCGAGGATGGGAGAAACGAGGAGTTCGATATGATCGATGATGAGGAGAGCGGATTTTTGGACGGACAGAGCGACTGCGGGGATGTCCACGTTGGCGACGTCGCCAAGAAGATCAGTCATGCTTGGATCCACGCGGGAAGGAGAACGTAAGTGATCCATTACAATCAGCTCAAGAGTAGGAGTCAAAGAAGAAGAAAAGAACAAAGAGACGAGTCTCAATGGCAGATCCGGACCTTGACGCACAGACCTCCCGTGCACGTCCCATCAAATAACGCCCACAACAACCGTAGCTCTTAAACTCCCCTCCCTCCCCTCCCTTCCCTCCCGTCCTCTTCCCTCCCCAACATCCCCAACCCACCCCAGGACCCCATCCTCCAAACTCTCCGCACCCGAACTACCACTCCCGCTCCCCCCACCACCACCGAGGTACTCTTCGCTCCTCAGCGCCGAAGATTTCCATCCCCACGATTGCGAGATCGTAAAGTTGTCTGGGGCGGAGATGAAACGGATGACTGCAGTCCCGAGGGCCGATGCGCAGGATATCGAGAAGTATGCCTGCCACACGATCTTCAGACAAACACCTTTTGGTCGCGAGAGTGGTCGACGTACCTTGGTGATCCTGCGCGGGTCTCGGTAAGGCCCTTCTTCCTCCTTACCCGCCGGACTCTCTTCAGATCTCGCACTGATCGGCGGACTCCCCACACCCACCACGGGACTCGAGATCGCCCTCGTCAAGCCCATGGGCGGCGTTGACCCAACCTTCTCCACCTTCCGCCAGGGGGTACTCGGGATAGGGAACGGTTCCGCCGGGCTCTGACGATGCAAATATATCCCCAACTGCGTCCCCTTATCTTTCTTCCGAATCAGCTGGACATAGACGTTGAACCAGCTTCCCGCGTAGAAGTGGGTGTCGGAGTACGCCCGTTCCTTCTCGAGCAGCTTATCAAGATTCCAGAATTCCACTGAAAATCGGAAGGGCGGGATTTTGCTCCATCGTGATTCGCCCAGATTGTCCGAGAGGTCTAATAGGGAGCGGGCACCAGTGAGGAGGCCAAACGCCGTTGTCTCGCTGTGTGGCGGTGGTCGAGAGCGGGAGGCCGATGCCGCATCGGGCAAGGATGCTGTGTTGTCGGGGCCGAGGTCAGGGATATTGGGCATATCTTGTAGCTGAGTGAGCTTGGATAAGAGTCCGCCTGCCCCGAGACCTTGGGTGTCGTCAGTAGGTATAGGATAGTACACTTTGCAAGGTGGTATAGGAAATGGTGACAATGAGCTGGAGACTGAGAGTTCCGGGGGGAAGGATCCCGATGTAGGCGACGCGACCCGGCTTCGCGGTGTACCGCGACGATGGCGAGAGGAGGTCGCGATGATGTCTGACGAAGACTGGGTGAGACCGAGGTCGATGCTGTCCTCAGCACTGGTTGAGAGATCCCCTTGAGAAAGGATACGGGATCGCAACTCCTCCGCCGTCCACAGCGCGGCTTGCAGAACCGATGATGGGGCGTACGGCAGTGATGTAGTGGGATCAATATCGTTGCCGATCAGCAACAGATACTCGAACGGCTACATCCAATTAGCCGTTTTCCTGTGTCATTGAAACGGCAGGACCTACAATGTGAGTATAATGTATCCCCTCCGCGAAGACCTTCCCCATCTCCACCTCATCCTCCTCCCAATCTCTATCCTCCTCATCGACTCCACCGGACAAATCCCCACGCCCATCCATCTCCTCCTGCCATCCTCTCCTTCTCAAATCCAGAATCTTCCTCGCAGCCCTATACCGCTCCATCTCATCTTTCACCCAGAACAGATCGGTCCCCAACAAAGCGGCAACAAAGCGCGCGGGAAGGCCTCGGTGTCCGAAGATGGGCGGTGAGCCGGGGTTGGCGAGCTCGTGGACGAGGAGATCCATCCCCCATCGGGAGAGATAGCAGATGCAAGCTTCCCCAATCTCGTTCGACGCGAAGCCATAGAAGTGAGGTAAGAGTTCCGGATCGTCCGGTGTGGTCGAGTCCTCGTGCTGGGACGTTATAGTCATCCCGAGTCGAGGGGTACCGCGGAGTGTGAAAGTCGATGAGTGTGAGACCGCACGAGCCAGATCCGGTCCACCGACTTTCCCGTTCTCGTCCCCTCCCTTCATATCCTCCGGGTCGCTGATCTCGGACTCCCTACGTACTCTCATTGTCCTTCCCAGCTCTTCCAGCCCGCGCGCACCAGCTTCCGTCTGGCCATCCCATTCCTCCTCGCCAAGTCCGTGTCCAATGGCGAAATCGAGGTATCGCATCACAGTCCAGGGGCCGACGGTACGAAGGATGAGAGCGAGGACCTCACGCATGAGAGACGATTGACCGAGGTAGATTGTATTCGCAAGGAGCGAGAGAAGGAGCCGCGGTGTAGCGAGATGGGTATTGGCAGGGAGGGAGAGGTGGGTGGAGTGGAGAGATGAGGATGAGGAGGATGATGGTGGGTAGGAGGGTGAGAATGGGTGCGAGGGTGTGGGAAGGAGGTGCATGGAGTAGTGGAGGTGTGGAAAGGGGGAGTATAGGCGAGATAGGCAGATCCTGGGCCAGCTTTAGTCCTCCTATCAGCTGGGACAGAGATGATCTACTCAAAGGCCGCTCGGGTGATATTCGGATCATCGAACTTGAGCTCTACGTCCTCCCCATCCCACTCATCCCCATCGAACTGGACTTGTGCCTTCTCCTTGCCCTTGGCACTCGACGTCCTCCGAGCGCCTACGGTCGTCTCGGAAAAGCCACCGAGGAAGAGGGAGTGGAAGAACCCTTCTCATACCTGATCAGCTGTCATCGTGTAGTAGGATGTATGGACAACCTACCCGCCTGGATGACTACCACCCGATGGACACACCATCCCATACCCCACTTTCTCACCCAAAGCCTCACATCCGCGCACGACCCCTTCAGAAAGCTTCGATACAGGTGGTAATTCAACGGCTCAGTAGGCGAAGCTGGCGTGAGCGGAGCAGTGACCGGCGGCGTCGAAGGTGAGTTGGAGACCTTCTTCTTCGGTGGTAGCCGGTTCGACGATCTTGTCGATAGGGATGGAGAAGCAGGTGATACAGTTGGCAGGGGGACCGGTTGGGTAGCCGGCGAAATGTGGATGGGCGCCGAGCGCGGAGTTGGATGCAATACCTCCGTCCTAGCAGGCGTAGGTGATGGCGACGGAGTGAGTATCCCGCTATTCGAGCGCGACATCGCGGTCGGCTCTGTATGCGATCTCGTCCGGCTCGATGGGCTCAAGCTCAACACCAATCGTGGATTCCCCGACCCGCTGGCCATGGGGGAAGGCAGTGGCGGGGATATGGAACTCCCGAACCCCCTCTCCCCATCACTGTCCGTCACCACACCCAATGTCGCGGCCTCATGGTCCCATTCCCGCGCACTCCGACTTGGACCTGGGGAGCCAGCGGGACTCGTAGGTCGACTCCTCACAGGCAAATCCGGGAATGGGAGGACTTTCGGGGGAGGGAGATGTGATTTGGAGCGTGAGTGGTGAGAGGGATACAGTGAGATGTGAGTCGGAGGGATCTTGGACGAGGACGGTCTGGGTGACATTGTGTTTTGTTTTGATGGGATGAAGGGATGCTCCGCCGAGGTTAAAGTCGGGTACCTGGCTCGAACCCTGGTGCCACAGGCGTTCGGCGTTTCGGAAGTAACATTTCTGTGTACATGTTTCACCCAAACATCTCTCTACGAGTCAGACTTCTCCAGCTTCAGTCAGATACAATAGCTTACAGAAAACAAATCAACATGTCCGACCTTCAAACCCTCGAGCAACACCTGACCACCCGCGCCTATGTCGACGGGTGAGTCCCCATTCTCACCGCTCTGAGTCCATCTCGTCGAGCGTCCCTTCGTGATGAGCTACGTTTTGGTCCGTGTTTCCGAGCGCAGCGGATTAAGACCCCGCGCCATAGCGTTGAAGAGATCACATTCCAAACACACTGATCGTTCTCTTCTTCCTCCAAGCTCGTCCCGGTTTGCGTAGACTCGGGATCACGCTGACCGAGACATAGGTTCGAGCCGACCTCGGCTGATGTTGAGGTCTTCACCGGTCTACAAGGATGTGAGTCTACCACTCCAACTCATTGTCAAGTGTTTTGTGCACGAGATTGATGTTCGGACAGCCGCGCCCGAGAGCAAGACCCACCCTCACGCAGCCCGGTGGTACCGCCACATCTCCTCGTACTCATCGGAGCACTCCTCTCTCCCAAATGGCACCAACCCCCTCTCCGCCTCCTCCTCCACGACCACCACCAAGGACGAACCCGCCGGCGGTGACGAGGAGGAGGAGGACCTCGACCTCTTCGGAGAGGAAGAAGAGGACGATGCGGAAGTGGAGCGTGTCAAAGCTGAGCGCGTGGCGAAATACAACGAAGCGAAAGCTGCGAAAACCGCCGAGAAGCTGGCGAGCGGGAAGAAGCTGGAAGTTGCAAAGAGTGTGGTGACTCTGCAGGTGAAACCTTGGGATGATGAGACGGATATGGGGGCTTTGGAGAAGGAGGTTAGGGCGATTGAGAAGGATGGGCTCGTTTGGGGGGCTAGTAAATTGGTCCCGGTGGGCTATGGTGAGTAGGCCCATGGAACGATGATGGGTGGGTTGGGCTGATGAGGGGATAGGGATCAAGATGCTCCAGGTTAACTTGGTGATTGAGGATGCCAAGATCTCGTTGGAGGAACTACAGGAGGAGATCCAGGAGATTGAAGATTATGTCCAGTCGACTGATGTTGCCGGTGAGTCTTTTCTCCAGCAGGGCACCCAGCCCACGGGGTGGATGACGTGGAGCTTCGGCTGACTATTCATAGCTATGCAAAAGCTTTGAGCTTTCGGCGTTCTTCAATTCTGCTGCCAGATGACAGATATGCTACGCATCACATGATTATGCAGCCCATGGCGTTGTGTTGCTGATTGGTGTCATATGGTCTGCTGGTCACGCGCATTTCTCGACGTCTTTCATCATGAAAAGGTCGAGTTATAGCGGACAACCAAGAGTCGCGTCATCAAGGAGTGACCGAACAGAGTGCTTGTCGCCTCTAACAGGTCAATGTTGGGAGTAGTGCCCATCATGGGGTCTGGCACCTCTTGGTCTCGTACATCGACTCATGACGGCCTTTCGTAATCTTTCGAGAAGTCGATACCCTGAGTTTAACTCAGCAACGCCGTTGTATCACCGATTCATGACCACCCACCAGATCCTTCATATGCGTATTCGTGACCTTCAGCGGCCGCGTGGTCTTCTTCTTCTTCTTCCCTTGATTTGATGCGAAGACTTTGGGCGGAGGTGGGATGGCCGAAGACGCGCTGAGCTCCTCTGCACCATCACGTCAGTGACTGACCGGATCCAGAATATAGCCTTCATCGGCTGAAGTAGGACGCGCCACTTACGTTCCGTCAGTAGCTTCGCCACGTCGTCCGCCTCTGCTATCGGCACGTCCGCCCAAGCAAAAATAAACTCTACATCATCAGCCTTCCATCCTCCAACTGAATAGACCAAGGTGGACAGACCCACCATCATCGACCCGCTTCCCCGCCCGTCCCCTCTCCCTAACCTCATCCCACCAGACAGTCTTCCACCTCCCATTCCCACTACTCGCCCCATCATTGATCCTCAAACCCAACCCATTCTCCCTCCCCAACTTTGGTAACGGCGCGTCCCTGAAATTACCGGTGAGAGCACGCATGATGAGGACGTCACCTCGGCGTTCGAGGTCTTCGAGCATGGAGATGGAGGCGGGGGGCATGGCTTCGCGTAGGGTTTTTACGGGGATCCCGGAGAGAGGAGTGGAGTTGGAGCGGATGAAGGTGCGGAGTTGGGGTTCGGTGGATATGGTTAAATCGGGCTGGACGCCGCCGCAAGGGGGGGAGGGGGGCAGCGGGAAAGGGGAAGGGTAGGGGGAGGAGATGGAAGAGCGGGGAGTGACAAGAGGAGGGAGCGGTGGTGGAAGAGGGGCGAGGTGGTAGACGGTGAGTTGGAAGAAGGGGTGTGGGATGGGAAGATGAAAGGTTTGAGATTAGCATGAGGTGTACATCTCATTGTGAGCAGGGTGGGGCGGCTCACTATGTACGTGAACACCTCGTTGACCTCATTGAATACCACCCTCTCCTGCGCCTTGAGCAACTCCAGCACTTCTCGAGCATCATGGCTCGGGCTCGAAACTTGGACGTGGAAGTAGGCCGTCTGCGAATTCATCGTCCCTTCTCTCTGAAGCGCATCCAATCAGCTGCATTTCTTGCCGAAGGTCGCAGCAAGCTTGGTCGCTTGGTCGGTCAGCTAAGGGCAGCTCACCTTGAGACGGGAACACAGCTCGACCGCCGCCGTTCGCGGATCGTGGAATCCGGCATGACTACCTGCATACAGCCTACTTGAGCCCGCTTCCGCTTCTGCTCTCGACAATCAGTGAAGCTCAATGGGCGATTACGACGCTGTCGGGAGAAGGCAAAGAGGAAGACGAACCGGTCTTCACTCGCTTCACATCCTCCGGATCCTCGTTACTCACCCGGAAGCCCGACGACGGACCGGGTGTCGGTGACGCTGTCGAGGGAGTTTTGCGTTTCAGTGCGTTCATCATGCCTGATAGAAGGAGTAAGTCCAGCTGGAGGAGGTTGAAGTCAATGTTTGGCTGGAGTCCACATCACATTAAAGGCTGAGGTTTGAGGCGAGCTTTTCAATCGGGTGGATCAAGTGTGGCCAGAAACCCGAAACCCTTATCTTGCCCCTCTGTCTAGTAATTTTTTTTGGCTCCTTTGCTAGATCTACCTTTGACAAACACTTTGACCGCTACAGCCAGTGGCACATTCATGGGATCACCGCCGCTGATCGAATACGACCGCCTGTCCAGAATGTTCGGGCGGACGAGCAGGACGTGGGTTGGTAAACCTCGAGAATACCGTAGACACGGAGAGAAGGATCATCAGGCCTCGGGCTTGGGAGGCAAGAGCGGAAAGAGGCCGAGGTATGCAGATATAACAAAGCGACGAGATTGGCAGATATCCGCTAGAGATCTAGTATTGAGGTTCTTGTAGCTAGTTTACGCAACGTCTTGTAACTAGCGGACCTACCCTACCGACGACCAGCCTGCTGTGGAAGTGTCCATCCTCAGGTTGAGCGATCTCTCGTGCTGTGCAAGACTAGACTGGTAAGTCTACGTCTTACCCGCATTCATCGTCCATTGTGTTCGACAATTGTTGACTGTGTTAACCTGTCTTTGGCTTTCTATTGTGAAGACCATATCGTTACCGCGATTGTGTTCGTAAGTCCACGGGGCATGAGGTTTGCTTGGGCGTGGGGATGATCAGAATCGTAGTTGGCTGGGTACGGTCAAAGAATGATTGCTCAATTGATCATCTACCTACCAATCACAAATCACAGTAGAAATGACCCTCTCACTACCGCTGCCCCCAGCTCTGATGCAGAAACCAACATCATCAATTTTGCTATTGATGGACAGCCATGCCTTCGATTTTCGTTGGCATATGCTGGGGAATCATCTCATGTCCAAGGCGCCCCATTGTGTTATCGACAGGCCAACAGACCAAAGGCTGAGCATCCCTTTGATGGTCTGATCTTTCCTAAACCTGCTTGACAGTAGCATATGCAATCTCGTGTATTGATTGTTGCTAGGAACAAGGAGGTCATGGTTTACACGTGACAGTCTTTCAATCATAATCTGTCGTCAGATTCCCAATGCTTATGCATATATCAATACCATATCTATCAGCCTGAGTTCTTCTCATTGCTACCAAAGCGAGTCATAAGCATGTTCACAAATGATTTAAGTCTTGAAGCCTTTTAGGCTGGGGATCAGTCAAACCCAAATCAGCATGATGTCATGGGGGACAGGGGACAGGGGACAGGGGACAGGGGACAGGGGACAGGGGACAGGGTCTAACAGGGCTGGCAAGGATGCATACGAGTCATGGCGAGACTATATAATAGCGGTTAAAGCAGTAAGTTACCCCAGAGCGAGTCGGCGGCATTTCGGCGAATCTCGTTGATTTCGTCGAGTGGCAATTTGTGGTGTGGCTTGCGGGTGTCACATGAATAGCTCACTACGTTGTATCTCCCACCAGGTTTCTGAGAGGAACGGATCAACCAAAAGAGACGCGTACATTGCGAGCATGGGGCTACACAGAGTTGACTAGTGTTAGATGAAAGCTGAGTAGCATGTTGATTGGGGAGGAACTCAACCGCTGACTGTTTTGACACGATTTTCCAGAAAAGTAGCATGTTCCTTCATTCCAGTAGGCCAATACATGACAAGCTTACCCTCGTTGCCAGGCTGATCCTTTGTAAAGCGAGCCGCGTGTGACCAGAGAAATAACGACCATCTGGCTCATTGTTCTCGAAGTCAAGTCTGCAGGGATCCTTTTTGAGGATGGCAGCCTGCAAAGTGCCAAGATAAAGGGCGCTTCCAACTGAAGCATATATGTCGTCCGACTGAAGCTGCTGATTCACTCTGCTCCTGAAAGACTCTTTGGCAAGCAGTTTGTCGTCATGGAGGCACTGATTATTGTCTCCCTCATTGCTGGTCTGCAATCAAACAACCATTGCTTGCGTCATGCGGTTGAGTCATGCTTGATGAAACTCCGTTCAACAAACAGCGTAGATAGGCAGAGGTAGCGAAGGGAGTAGAGTAGCAGGAAACCACGTCCATTGATTGTCAGTATGCATTTGCCCTCAAAGGAGCAGACTCTATGTGGCCGCATCCTTTGATCGCATCTTGCAGATTGTCTCCAACATCTATTTATTCTTCCCTCAGAAGGCCTGCTTGTAGACTTGTGAGACTTCTCATCAAACCCTTGAGCAGTTTGAAATCATTCCTTCATTCTGCTTTCACATTATCTCATTATGGCAAGCAGGACTACTCGTCACATGGATGTTGTGAGGACCGGCACTTGGGGGCTTGCTCAACCTGGCGAGAACTACATGGGAAGCATTGACACTCTACTTGTCATCTACCCAGAGATAGCGTTTGACAGCACCCTCTTTAGAGGCACCTCCGTCGCTGGAACAGTTCAGATTACACAACTTGATCTTTTCACAAAGGTGTTTTCCAGGAATCACGCTCTCAATCTCACAGATGTGATGCTCACTGATAAAGAAGCAATCAACAACCAAGTCAATACCTTCTGGAAATCCAACGAAGGCCATTCCTATTTCATCAATCTGGCAGAGACCAGTGCGTTAGACGATATACACAATGCTGTTACTCTGAAGAGCAGGGATGCTGCAGGAAGAGTCATCAGGAGCTCAAGGCTGGAAGCCCGGGCTCTGACTGCAGGTGAGGCAGACACACTAAATCAGTGGGGTCATGTAGAATACTGAGCTCCAAACCCATGTTTAAACTCATCCAAAGGACGTAAAGCTCGCTCGGGTGTGAAGCGGTGTACCGGTATGCGGATCTGCTCGGGACACGAACGAGGGACGTAAGCTGAAAAATGGAAATCATGCGTGGATCCAGGCGAATTGAGATCTCATAACAAATATCGAGTCATGCCTACGACCACACCTCGACAACGACGAAATACCCGAGCTATCCCAACACCTTTCCATTCGCCTTATATATCGCCTCCCGCGCCCCCTCCCACTTCTTTCTCGCCCCTTCCTTCCCCTCCATCAACCTATACACAAACGGCGTACAAATCCCATCCATGATCAACCCATACAACTCCCTCTCCGTCCACCAAAACTTCCATCCTTCCCATCCCCATCCCAGGATATCGTTCACCTGATTCCCTGCTGCCTCGTTCAAGAACCGTTCAAAGGCTGACGGATCCGTCCCGGTCTTTGGAATCCGCCACGTCTTGATCATTCGTAGTGCCCGGTTATAATTTGCGTCGCACCATGCTTCCATCTCGGATTGGCTCGGTAACGTGTAGGATCCCCTCCATGTTCGAGCGATGGCAGTAGAAACGACGTCGTTGTTGGCCAAGACGGCGAAGGTGTAGCCGCGGCATGGGCCGATGAAAGCGAGGGAGTCGGGGTAGCGGGTGGAGAAGAGAGTTTGGTAGAGTCGAGGGAAGGCAAGCTCGTTCCTATGTTCGCATTCCTCCCATTCCGGTGCCGGGAATGCTGTAGGGTTCGCTTCGTCACTCAGGATCGAATAGTCAAAGTGGGAACCTGTAGCAAGGATGACGGCATCGACTTGCACTTCGCCTTGATCCGCGGTCACGATGCCGGTAGGCGTGAAGCGTAGGAGTCCGGAGAGGTTGATGATATCGTGGTTGAGTAAGCGATTGATGAGGTCATCGTTGATGATCGCGGGACTATGAGCCATGCCTTGAGCTGGCAGGAATTTCCATTCCGTCTTGTACTCGGGATTCTGTTTGAGAAAGATCTTGTCCATGGCGAACGAGGATAGGCTTCCGGCGAGGCGCGGGAAAGTCCGGTTGACCTTGCCGGCGAGAGCGATACGGCGACGACTCACAGGGTGATCGAATGGTCTCCCATTGTTCTGTCGCTTCATCTGGACCGACAGAGCTCAGCTGATTACGTTACGTGGGGTGGTCTGAATGAGCTTACAACTCTTGTGCCGGTTCGGTGCGACAGGAAGACTTGCTCCGCATGACCGCATAACTCCACGGCGATATCGCTCGCTGAATTACCCAATCCTGCGACCACCACGCGCTTGCCTGCAAGAGGCTCCGGTCTGTCTCAAGTTATCAGCATCGCACACACCGTGAGAGGCGGACTGACCCCTTGTATTGTTGACTATGCATCGTCTCCCCCTTGTAATTCTCAATTCCTTCGAGTTTCGGTACAAAAGGTCGTGAGAATGGTCCGGTCGTGACCAAGACCCGGTCGAACTCCTCACTCGTGTCGACCCCTTTGTCTCGCATCCGGAGATTCCACCTCACCGGCCCTGAAGTAGGAGCCCGCTCGACTCTTTCGATCGTTACGCCAAGACGGAAATGCTTCACAAGGGAGAAATGGGAGGCGTAGGATCGCATGTACTCGCAGATCTGATCGGCGGTCGGGTAATCCGGAACATCTGTCGGGACGGCATCATCAGCGAGTGCTCTCTCGGAAGGAGGCGAAGGTCGACGTGGCGGGGACGGTATTGGGGATGGAGGTACTGACCATCTGGAAAGGGAAAGTCCGAGTATGCCGACTGCGGCTAAATCAGTGATAGGATTCTATGGCAAGTCAATGGGAGACCCACACACTGCTTGCTCGTATTCGCCCTTGTCACTAAATCACTCAGTGGGGTTTGGCTTTAGCTCGGATGGCGTGCCTACCTTTGAGAACCGTTGTCTGGTTGGGATCCTCATTGTATTGCCAGAGTCCCCCTACATAGTCGTTCTTTTCGAACCCCGTCACATCGAACCCTTGTTCGAGGAGGTTCTTGAGCGCCGTCAGACCGGCGACACCTATTCCGGGACAGGAAGATGAGTGCGAAACACCACGGCTCGTCGAGAATGACCTACCCAGCCCGAGAACGGCGACCCGTCCGCGATGTACAGTGGCTCTGGACATCTTACTCCTCTCGGGGAACAGATGACGGGACGTCATCCAATATATTTGGCAGATCTTTGAATGCAGCCTGGACGGAGATTTCTTGCTTCTTGCCCGGTAGGCCGAAGGCACGTTTCATCATCATTTTCCGATCCTGTCAGACAGCTCGAAAAGGCGTTCGGGAAGATGGAGGGCGGGGTGTTCCGGAAAGGAGGTCGTGAGGGTTCGAGGGGAATTTGAGGAGGATTTGAAGGACGGCGGGAGGACTTGGGGGGCATTGATGAAACCTGGGCGGCTTCTGAGCAGACACGGTGAGAGCGAAATATCCTGTATTAGCCGGGTTTGGCGTGATCTTATTTACTGGCCACCAAAGACTCCAAGTCTAGCTACGAGGCTATGTCAGACTACAACAGCAGGCTATCTGTTCTCACTTTCAGCCGCGAACCACTGCTCCACTCCAACCTCGACTAATCCGTAGCGCTGTATTCGACTTCCCAGAATTGAAACTACAAGAATGCATCATTCCCCCTCCTCATCCTTCTCCAAGAACCTCCTCCCCTTGAACTGCACCCAATTCCGATTCCTCTCCATACTAGGCAACCCATTCCACCATTCCCCAACACCCATCTCCTTCCTCCCTTCCTTCCTGATCGTCCTCACCTCCGCCCAACTATGACCCATCTCGCCCATCCGTACCCACGGATTATTGGGGGTCACGCTCTCGGGCACGCACGCTATCAGGATTCGCCGCGAAGGACTCGGTTCATCGGAAGCGGAAGAGGACGCGGTCGAAGAGGAAGAAGAGGAAGAGGAGGGAGAGGGCGAAGATGAGGGGGATTTATCGAGCCAGGCGGTACCAGGTCGATGGTCTGCTGTCCTGAGACCAGTAGGCACGGAGGGCGTGGGGACCTGGCGGAAGTCGAGGAATTGGAAGCGCGCGCCATGGAGCTCGGACCAGAGTGGGCCCTGCGTTCGTCAGCTGGGGACGGTCCAGGAGGTGGTATGGCGCACCTGATGACCGATGGCGCGGGAGAGACGGTCGAGTTCCACGGCGTTCTGCTCGAGCCATCGGATGTGGCCTGTCTCTTTGCCTATCTTCGGCGCTAGCGTCTTCAGCGATGGATCTTGCGGGATTGCATTTATCTGTTGTCAGCTGGGACAAATACAAAACTCACAGTCCCAGTCATGGTATCCCGCAAGACATCCACGAGTAGCCGTCCCCCAGCCTCAGCGAGCACAGGCATGAGACTTCCATATGTCGCCCCATCCGGTACAGCCTCTCATCAGCTCCATCCCCCAAATCAAACTTACTATCCCGCCGGCCGAGCCCAAAATCTCCCCCGCATCGACACCCTTCCCCTTCTCCACCAACCTCTGCACGCTGACCCCCGTCGTCTCATCTCCACTAGCGATAGTCCATTGGATAGGCGCAGCTCCTCGCCATCGGGGTAAGAGCGATGGGTGGACGTTGAGTCGATGAGTCGGATCGAAGCGGTGGAGGAGGTTGTTGGGGAGTATGTGGCCGAAGGAGGCAGTTATGAGGAGGTGGGAGTGGTCGGGGGTCTTGAACCCTTCCGGATGCTGTGAGTTTAGCGGAGATCAGGCTCGATTGAAGAAACGAAAAGGGGTGCCGCGGGGGAAGGGGGGGCGGGGGGAATAGAGGGGAGCGGGGGAGCGAGTGCGAGCGACGCCGAATAAGCTACAGGACCAGGGGGGAAAGACGGACGACCAGAGATGAACATTTAAGTCAGAAGGGGCGAAGCTCAGTCAGGGAGCACTCGGGGGAAGACAGAGGGATACGAGAGAAGGTGGAGCACGTGGAAGTGAGTGCACGTACGACCCACAGATCATCCAACCGCGCCACTCGTCCCCTCTCATCCAGAGGCTTCTTCCGAAACACCCCCTTCCTGCTCATCAAATCCACAAGGAACGGAACAGTCGACCTCTCCAATCCCTTCTCCTCCGCAAATTTCATCAGTTCCGCTACACACCATGAAATGTCATTAGTGCCCAAGAGTCGCGGGAGGGATGGCGAGCGGAGACGTACGGATGTAGAGCTGGGAGGGACGGTGGACCTTACGGCCGCCGCGACCGACCTTCGTCTCGCTCGGGGTCAAAACGTGTATGCTCTGCCAAAGTTCTAACTCGTCAGCTCGAAATGGGAGACAACAGTCATTGGGTGGACTGAGTGGGTGGGTGAATGCGTAGGGGAGGGAGTGAGGGAATGGGCGAGTGAGTGGGAGTGATTGGGGTGGGGGACGTACCAGGAGCGTCAAGGATAGCTTGGAGAGAAGCGATCGAGAACCCGTCCGACCCGCAGAAGAGGATCTTGAATGGCTCCCTCCTCGTCGCTGTAGAATACCGGCCGAGAGAAGCGCGACAAACGGAAGATCGTATCATGACTGACACGGTGTCAGTATGGCGCTGAAGAGAGAAGAGGGTGGATCATGTTGGATAGAGAAGAGATCAGGGAGGCCCACGAGCGTATAAAGATGTGTGACGTCCGTTTGGTCTCCGCATGGAGTTAGGACTGGTGCCAACATACTCTCATCACAAAACAATGGGAGACGGGTGGTAGTGGACTCGAAAATGGACTCACTTCAAGGGAAGCCATGTACGGGATAATCCTGATCAGTTGGTGATTTTAGCAAAAGTCCGAATCGCGGGGTTGTTGGGAATGGGATTCAAGTCCGTATCACCACTTTGCCAGGGACACGTCACTCTCCTTCCCGCCAGTGTACTGCAGCTACTTTATACACCTTTGAATGCATGATTCCGCCTTCTGACCATGCTACGCATCAACATCCATCACCTCCTCCCTTCCCGGTCCCGCACCAACCGGCACGCCCTTTGCCTCCACCCCACCCTGATCCTTCCCCGCCCCACTCGTCTGCCGCACTTCCTCCCTCACGATCAGATCCCGCACACTCTCCTTCGTCCAAGCAGTCGTGCCTCGTCGGAACTTGTAGTTGCGATTCTTCGTTCCTCGCTCGTTCTGCCACCATGTATCAGCTTCCCGAATCGGTAGTGGGAGGGGGAAAGACGCACTGGCGTCTCGTAGTTCCGCAACATCTCCGTTCCCGCCTTCGTGATCACCGCAACGTCGACATTACTACCCGATCCGAGATCGTTGAAGATACCGGATCGGATGGCTCGGGATACAAGGGCGATGGCTTCTTTCCGCTATTCAAATGTCAGCTCGTCGATCTTGAGACCGTATCTTCTAGACAGGCAGATATAGAGAAAATCACAGCTAACCGTGAGATGCTCCTTGTAGCTGCTCTCAAAGACCGACATTGCAGCCAGACTTCCACTTCCCAGGGTGACATAGGGCAGCTTGTCTGTTGAACCGTGTGCTTGGACGGTGAAGAGGTGAGCGCCAGTTGAATCGACGCCGCCGAGGACAAGGTAGGCGCCAACGTGGCCCTGGTATCTATGGGAACGTCAGCAACCTCCTCTCACTTCAGAACAGTAGACGAGGAGGAGAAAGGAGGCGATGGAGATGGATCAGTTTCGCAGTATTGCCTGTGCAGAAAGGACGAGACGGAAAAAGAACAGAGGTGTGCTCACCGGAAGAGGTACTGCTTCAACATGGTCATAGCGGTAACCACTCTGACCGGACGGCCTTGCGATAACGCGTGGAGCTGAGGAAAGTCAGCCTTCTACCTTCGTTCGGGAGCCCGGTAACGGCTACAAGGCGGGGAGGAAGTCCTGACCTCGAGGTTGGACGCTGTCAGATTCGTGACAAATCTTCCCCTTCATCAGCCTAATCGCAATACAGAAGAGGGCGAGTCTCACTCGGTGTCCGCAGCTGTTCCAGCTCCACAACATCGTATACCAGGAGTGAGGTAATGGATCTAAGCCCTGGTCAGTATAGCTACCGTGGACAGTGTGCATCCTGAGGCAGCTCTTTGAGAGCTGAGGCAGGATACAGCATGACCCACCTTCTCGCAATTCTTGTCCGCCACGATTGGCCCGCCTGTGGCTCGTGTATCCGCTCCCAGACAGATGCCCTCTTCTTCCCCGCTGGAGCCGCCGCCGTATTTCATACCGACAATTGTGGTACCGGTTGATGTTGCTGAGCGTCCGTTCCCGCGTGATAGCAAGAACAAGGGAATCGAGTGGTGTATTGCAATACGTTCAGGTGAAGGAAAAAGGGAGAGAAATACGGTAGAGTGAAGAGGGAGGGGACAGCTAGATCAGTATAGTAAAAGGGAATGGTAGCATTAAAATTCACCCTTGGGCAAACCCCCAAACCTCTCACCGAGAAACTGATTCCTCGCGTAGTTGGTGAAATCGAACCCAGTCGAGGGGCCCTCGATGGGTGTCTTGACAGACATCGCGGGTAAGATTCCTTCTTCCCTGCAATGTGAAGGTAAGAATGTCTCGAAGCAGAGGATCAAGTCCTTTCGAACGCGCGAGCGTCGATACATGGCTCTGACGTGGAATTGCCTTGAGATATTAACCTATCTTATCAGTTCACATCGCCATTCTCTGTGACGCGCCCATACTTTCACTCAGCAAAGAACATCATCCTGGTTCTCTGACAGCTCTGACTTTGCCTTGAAATAAGCGAGGAAGTGGAAATACCCTCGAAAGTTCTCCTTTGGCTTCTCGAACATGATGCAGTCGTGGAAATCCCTCTCCGCTCAACTCCCAACGGTGGATGTCTCGTCCGTGTCCAAGAACTTCCGCAATACCGTCCAGCTCACAAGGCGAGTCCCATCCCGAGATAGATCATCTGGCTTCCACTAGCTAGAGAGATGCCTGTCACATATCTCAAGCCGTTGATGCTGCATATGCTGATCTTATACCGCCCTTTAGAGAACGGCTGGGGAATGTGGGACCTGATGGGATCACTGAGTACGTCTACAACTTGCCGTCGTCTCCACCTGAAAAGTCGCTAATAAGTTCTGCCTCTTCTTGCCCATCTTCATGTCCCCCTTGCCCCCCCATACAGACTCCCCGCCGAATACAAGCAGCTCGAGGCTCGTGTCGACGCTCTCAAGGATACCCACCAGCGGATCCTCAAGATTACGAAAGTGCACGAGACCGAGTCGGTGAGTCCGCCGTGCACACTTCTACTTGATGGCCCCTCTCCTTTCCAATGTATTGTCTTCGGCAGGCTATTACCTGTATTTCCGTGATGACTTTTTGTGATACAGTACGACTACCCGACAGACATCACCGAGAGCGTGAGCGATGTCGGCCAACAAGCTGCGTCTGCCTGGAGTACTTTTGCGAACAAGAACCTCAAGGTGAGGCTCCTCTCCCTTCTACCCGAGTTTCTCGTCTACTATCTTTCCCCTGCGGCCCGAGCTGAAGCCAAGTAATAGAATACCAACCTCCCCATCCCTATTCCCTCACCTAGCGCCAAGCCCGCTGCTCAACCCAAGACCCTCCCCCACGCTTTATCCCGCGCCGCAAAGTCCGGCGCTACCGATCTCGGCGCGAGTGACCGTCTGGGTATCGCTCTCGGTGTATACGGCGCAGCCATGGAAAAGGTACGTTGAGTTCTTGTACTACACCACGCACAAGATTTAAGCAGTTTGGCTTAGGTCGGCGACGCCCGTCTCTCCCAAGACGCCCTCATCTCCGACCGTTTCCTCACACCCTGGTCAGCGACGCTCTCCACCTCCATCGGGCTGGCCATGAAGGCCCGAGCGAATGTCAAGACCGCTCGTATCGAGCTGGATTCGGCTCGTGCTGCGTGACTTTTCTCCCTTACTTCTCGACCTGTAGTGATGAAGCACATCATCAGGCTGAAAGCTGCGGCACCGGCCAAGCAGGAACAAGCTCGGTGAGTCTGCCTGGCCGGACGAGATTGAGAATGAAAGCTGATGCGTGGCGCAGGCTTCACGTGGAGGAGGCTGAGGATAAGTTGGTGCAAAATACCGAAACTGCGATTGGCCTGATGAAGGCTGTATTGGAAAACGTGTGTTGCTTCTCTTCGCTTACTTCTCGTCTACCCGATATGTGCGAGGAAGGAGTGGATGCTGATGATGGTGTTTTCGATTAGCCCGAACCGCTGCAGAACCTCTCGAGCTTGCTCAAAGCTCAGCTCATCTACTTCTCCACGGCTGCTGAAACGCTCAGCGTGAGTGACTGTCTGTTCAAGTAATAGAGGGAGACATCACTCATGGGTGTCGGATGTGCAGGGGATCCAAGGGGAGATCGAAGAAGCAGCAACCGCTGCCGAGGGGGAGTATCGCAATTCTCGAGGCGCGTGAAAATGGGGCAATATCGGTACGTAGGGTATGTAGTATAGATGAATAGGACAGATAATGGCTGCACTGCGGGGTTATGGCTGGCCGATGGATACTATACTTGATGACGATGTATATGATTGGGCTCGATCACGGGCAACGGAATACATATGGCATGATCAGCGGTATATGGGCAGGAGCAGTATGAGTATGATGAATAAGTATAGCAATGACGAAAGGAAACGAGAAGGGACGCCCAGTGGACCTGCATGATATCCACCGGTCATGCTCCTTCTTCCCGAGTTTCAGGCATTTTTCTTGTTCCTACAGCCAAGACGTCAGATTTGGGCGGATTTGCGGTAAGACCGCCCGGTTCAAACCTGTCGTTGCGGCACTCTGGTGTCTTTCCGGCATCCAACCGGGTCGGTGGGGTCAAGCGATGTTGGGGTGTCTGGGTGGGTGTGGGTGGGTTGATACGGAGGTTTGGGACGGTTCACATGGCGGTTTGGGACGGATGCAGAAGGCGATGGGTGTGGGTTTTAATGAACGGTCAAGCCGACACAGACGGATGCTGCGTCTGACCTGACTAGGGGAAGGGTATTCAACTACACAACATCGGTCAAGTCGTCAAAGCTCAGCTCGAATCCTCCGAGCACCTCAAAGTGTCGCTCTAATCCGCCATCGATCAAGTCGTCCAGCTTGCAACGCTCGCCCGCCACCCAGGTCAACACCCCCGGCCCATCCACAAGTCAGAGGAAACCCCCTGGTCCATTCAAGCTCGCCAAATCCAGCCAAGCAAAAGTCCCCAGGAAGTCCCCCAGTGCAAACAAGCTCCCCTTACCCAGCCAGATCCCGAGTCCTCAGGAGGAAGTCCCCCAGTCCAAAGTCAAGGAAATCCTCCGGTCCTTCTGACTCTAGCTGGGGTGAGGCCAGAGTACAAAGTGCACAGAGAGTCCCTCTGTCCCAAGTCAAGCTCGGGGCCGACGTCCCGCTCGGATCATTTGCCGTCAGCCTGGCCTTCTGACATACCAAATCTAATCACATCAATACCATTATCATCTCAGCAGCAAAAGGGAGGGGACGTACCGGCCGTATAGCAGACTGGCACGAGACTGACACTCCTCGTACACCTCGAGAACGAGAAGCATAAGGAGTGGACGAGCCGCTGTAGCTGATCCGGTGTGATTGCCAGCTCGTCAATCAAGCAGATGTAGTGCGTAGGCCGAGCAGTACCGACCCGTCCTTGGTGGGCTTGAAGGAGTCGAATGCGTATGGATGAGGTACAGAGCGATCCACCACCGTCCCGCTCGGAAGGTTACCGGACCTATCCACATCCTTCAACCCAAAAAATCTCGTATTATGCCTCTTCGCACAGACACATACCATCAGCCTGAAGACGGGAGCAAGCAGCGAGGACCGCATGATGCTCGTACTGCAGTACTGCGTCGTACTGCCCCTCGGTGATACCGTCACGGAAGATGAGGATCAATTCGGGGTGTAGATCGAGGATGAGCTCGTCTCGCCCCTTCTGGAGACGGATTTGAACGGAGAAGGCGTCGCAGTCGGCGTTGTAGGTCGCTATGGAGCACGCAACGGTCGGGGCGGAATCAAACCTGTCTTTAATGGGGGTCTGCAGGGACAGAGAGGATCCTGAACAGGATTTCGAAGGTATGAGGTCCGACAGGGGTGGGGGAACGGGGAATGATCGATGGACAGGGCAATAGGCCGGCAAATAGAGCGTGCACTGGTGGGAGGGGTGAGAGATGGTCGAGTGGACTTACGTGGCCGACGTCGGCGCCGAGAAGCATGGTCTTAGCCCGGATCATACCAGGCAGCTCGGTCAGCGGAACCTGATGCGTTTGTCCGCCAAATTTCGCCTGGTCACGCCGGTCAGCTCGGACGATATGGTCTAGAGGGCATGCTCACCTGAATCTTCATGGCGAGATTGCTCGAGGACTCTTGATCTTCGCCGCCTGCATACACTACGTCGGTACCGAACTTACATCTTGTATCAGCGGCCTTCAAGAGGTATCCTGCAGACGGACCCTTGAGGTCCGTGAGCGACGCCTCTTCATTTGCTCGTACAGCCACGCAACCCTACTCCTATCAGCGCTCTCATCTTTGACGAACCGATACACGCACCTTCCCGGAGGACGATCAAAATTAGCTGAGGAGCACACTTGTCGGCGAAAAAAATCTTCTTCGCCGCGGTCGGTAGCGCATTGAGTAGATTCCCCGGCTGCAATCAACCGGCCCGATGGTGGCTGGTTGACGGTTCTCAACGACGATTCCGTGGTTCGTGAGAGTCTTGCAGAGGAACCCGATGTACCGCTGCATCTCGTCGGTATCGCAGAACCGTTTGAAGGAGATGATCGTCCATGCTTTGAGCGGTTTCGAGCCTTGCCGGATGAACTGGTCCCATTCAGCCCTCCAAGGAGTTCAAAGGGAAGGGGACTGACGCGTTTACCGCGTAGGTTCCAAGCGCCATCAGAAGCGCGTGCATCGATGTCATTCGCGTAGAGCACGCGTGGCGGGGGAAGGACGCGGGCTTGAAGACCAGGTTCCTGTTGATCTGTGAAAAGGGTCAGCCTTGCAAAGGCCTCATGCAAGGGAAGTCTCACCTTAAGACCCCATGCGGCAATCTTGGCTTGCCTCTCATACGCAAGCTCCGTACGCCAGTCTTTCACAGCTTGACACCGATCCTTCGGAGCGCATAGCGCTGGCCTTCATCATCCTTAGTCATATAAGTCAACGCCAACACAGTCCGTTAAGCACAATGGTGCTGTCGGGCCTGGAACTGACTCACTCTACAGTCTGGTCCGCCGATAGTTTCGTCGGGGGAAGTGAGTTCCACTCCGCCAGCTTGACGATTCCAGCGGAATGAAAGCTTTCTTACTATACTGCACCGAGTTATCAATGTGCTAGACCATACGCATATCCGAGAAACTGACCTGGATGCAGGGAAGACGGGGAGCGCAGAACTCCTTGTGATAGTCCGAGATTGAAATCCGCCTTTGCGCCCCGCCATCGAGGGGCTGGAAGTCGAAGAAGATCCGCTCGGCTGGCTCATGCGAGATCGACATGGTCGTGTGGAGACGAGCGCTCTGGCGGTGGGTCACCGAGAACTACCAACGGTCAGCTTGATATCCATCGACCGATCACGGTAGGTCAAGATGCTCGGGTAGAAGGTCAAGCGTACCTTGGTCCCGCTGAGCTTATCCTTGACGATCTTGGGCTCGATCGCGTTGAACCCGATGATCATCGGATCCCTCTGTTTACCACCTTGGTAGTCTCCCCTCCGACGCGTTCCACCATGGCGATTGAGGATCTTCGCGATCACCTCGATGGCCGGACCAGATGATCAGAAGGCGGAAAACCCGACATCGAGGTTGAGCAGCGGGAAGCCGGAATTGGGAGTAACGGAATGACCTTGTCCAGGTCAGCAAAGAACGAGTACATTGTCAAGAGGCGTAGACTTACTGCATGAACCCCTTGCAAACGATCCCGCCTCGCCCGATTGCTTGGGCGCCCTTGAGCGAGAAACAGCGATCACCAGTCGCGCCAACTTGGGTGTACCTCTTGCTCGGAACTTCGCGGAGAAGCACACTCGTCGCCATAAGACCTGTAGGCGAATGAAAACCAGCATCGGCGCCCACGATGAGATCCTCAGTCATGGAACGGCTCAGAAGGTACCGACGTGAGACTGACCTGTCAAACACTGCTCTTCGCAGCAAGGGGACTCCACATTCGCCCGACAGAACTTCATGACCGCTTCCAGATCCATATCGGCGACCCATTTCACCGTGACCTTGAAACGACGGTAATCGTCGTCTGAAGAGGACTCTTCGCGCCTAGAGGTTTCTGGACCACGCCTTCGGGCGTGATACCAGTCATGAAGGTGGGTGTGGTCTTCCGTGCTCGTCAGCTGTGATCATTTCGAATGAGGATCGCTCACCTGTGTCATAAAGGAAGCGCACAAGCGGATAGGTGGACGCAGACGTCAGCTGTGTCTGAGAGCCATCGTATCGCTCACCAATGGCCATGGGGAAAGCCACAGGGGTGAAGCAGTTCTTCCTTCCATCAAAAGTACAAGCAGCGAAAGCATCGGCCCAATCGCCTTCCTGCTCCTTGAGGCTGTTCCCAGACAGCATGCAGCATGATTTGGGCTTCTTCTGGCTGACCACTTTGACGACTGGGTTGATGTCCACGTCGTAGTGACTACGGATGATCGTCAGTCTACTGGTTCGCGTTTCTATCAACCGGTCGGCAGCTGTGAAGTGAACTCGATGACTGTACATGTATTCTAGATTTTCCTGTTTTCATGTAAATCATTTTTCAACCCCATTAAGAAGGGAGATTCAAAGCGACATTACTCAGATAGCTAGATTGTGAGAGCTTCCCATATGTGGTGCCTTTACGATCCTCACCTAAATCCCATCCTGGATCCTCGATTGTTTTTACAACCACATCATGCTATGCTGTTGACACAAAGCTCTCCAAGATTCAATCAAATGCTGTCTATCTGTCATCATCTAAATGCCTTGGTAGATCCAGTCTGGATGGAGATCACGCTCTTGGAGAAATAGTAGGGCTGTATGCATCAATCGATAGGGTATGCTCGTTCACGCCAACACAGCCGATTCCCGTCCCTGACCGGCGTTTCAGCCGAAGGACTGCGGGACTCTCCGCCTCTTGGCAATTAGGACTTTACCGGTCTTCGCTACGCTACCCAATCAGGCGGCAGAATTCAGTGGAGTCGTTGACGTAGGCAGGACGACCCAAAGAGCTGGTGGGTACCTTATCGGGTTTGAGCGCTTCGGCTTCACGACCTCTTTTTCCAGGCCGCTAATTCTTCTTCTCTTCTTTCTTCTCCTTTCTAACCTTTCCTTACTATACAGGCTATCTCTCTCTCTACCATTGACGCTCGCGAGCTCCTGTCATCATGTCGACCGAACCGGTTCCTGAGATGACCTACCACCTCGAAGCGGAGCGTGCCAGTCTCGCCGCGCACCCATGGCTCTACCGAGTCTGGGTGAATTCGTGGACGCAGATCGTGCTCGTCTCCATAGCGTGTTTCTGTTTGCCGGGGATGTACAATGCTATCTCTGGGATGGGTGGATCGGGGCAGCTCGACCCGACGGTATGTCGGCATGCCCTTATGTTTCGAAGATTGGGGATACAGTAGATGCTGATGAGGAATGACATGACAGGTCGGAGCGAACGCGAGTGTAGCGCTGCTCAGCGTCGGAGCCGCGACTGTCATATTCGTCGCTCAGCCTGTATTCGATATCTTCGGTGTGAAGACTATCATGCTCGGTGCGTCTCCCTCCTAACCCTTATCGCTTCCGGCTGAACGAAACATTCAGGTGGATGGACATGTGAGACCATTCTGTCTCGAGTAGATCTCTACTGATCAGGATCGACTCCAGACGCAATGTACACTGGTTCACTCCTCAATTACAACCGCACAGGTAACGGCGCCTTCGTCATCGCCTCCGGCGCGATCCTCGGTCTCGGAGCGGCTTTCCTCTGGATCACCCAGGGCGCTATCATGTTGAGTTACCCGCTGCCGCGTCAGAAGGGCCGAAGTGGGTCACCACATTTCAGCTTGTCGAGGCGCTGGAGCTGATGATGTGGTGTGATTAGGTATCGCGCTGTTCTGGGTGATTTTCAACTTAGGAGGGGCGATCGGGTCATTCATCTCCCTCGGGCTCAAGTGCGTGCTTCGGATTCTCGGGACTGTGTGTGCTGACCTGGCACCTTTCTCCGATCCAACGTGCTTCCATCACCATCCTCCTCCGCTTCTCCCTTCCCCTGTCCTACCCGTACCCTTTTATCCGTCACTGCTGGTCTACGCCTTCCACCTGTACTCGTCGTCCCGTCTTCTTCCCATCCCAACTCATCACTACCAAACCTACCTCGCCTTCGTTCGACCTCCGCTCGCTACGCTCGCCGTGCCCCCATTCCTCGACTCGCTCACTGCGCTCGCGTGACAGCTTCAACCGCACCAAAGCCGGCACCGTTTCCGACGCGACCTACATCGCCTACATGGTTATCATGCTCGTCGGCTGGGTCGCCTGTCTCGGTCTCATCCCCTCCCACCTCGTCCGGCGCTCCGACGGTTCCCACGCGGCTCCACACCCGAGGGAGGTTGGGGATCAATTGAGCTGGTGGCAGAAGTTTAGCCGGGTCGCGGTAAGGGAGGCGAGGCATATTTACGCGTTGAAGGATGAGTGGCGTATCTGGGTGGGTCTACCTTTCTCGCACTTCTTTAGAAGTCATACAGACAAGGGACGCAGCTGATGTCGGTATGATAGTTCTTGGTCCCGATGTGTAGGTTCTTGAATCCGGTGTAAGGGTGTGGCGGCTCATGAGATGCAGGTTTTGCGGCGAACTGGTTCTACTCCGTGCGCGACCCTCTGACCGTCCTTTCCCCCGAGCTGACTTGATCTCCCACAGTACCAACAAAACATAGTCAACGGCCTCGCCTTCACCCTCCGCGCACGATCCCTCAACTCGTCTCTCTACTGGGCCGCCCAGGTTGGTCATTCTCCCCCCTTGCCCAATATGAAATCGCGCTCTGCTTCTATTCTTGATCCCGGGAGCGAGCCTGCTGACAGCTCGGCAGATGTTCGGCGGTGTGATCATCGGATTCATCCTCGACATGCCCTACCTCTCCCGACCGAAACGCGCAATGGCAGGGTGGATCTTCACCTTTGTCACGGGAATGGCCATCATGGGTGGAGGTTTGGCTTTTGAAAACTGGTTTGAAGGGCAGGAATTGACTCGTGGGGCACATTTCATCGTGAGTGGGCTAGCTTGTCCTCGCGAAACAACGAATCGGACGTACTTGGCCCTTGTTTGGGACCGGTTCGATTCTGGCTCTTCTACCTCGTTTATCTTCCCGCTCGGTTTCCCGATCGCCCTCATCAATTCCTGATCCTTCATCTTTCTTCCCGTCTTTCTCGATGTCTACCATCCTGGCCTTCGCTCCAGGGCTACTCTGCGGCTCCCTGGTTCCGTCCTCGATCTCTTCCGGGCGCTTTCCCGGCCTTCAATCTGGGGGGGGGGGGGGGCGGGGGGGGGGGGGGGGGGGGGGGGGGGGCGGGGGGGGGGGGGGGGGGGGGGGGG
>JAABUP010003440.1_pt1 | contig 27983 bp, 36 predicted proteins | sample 5559201 | NCBI WGS metagenome assembly JAABUP01 (sample SAMN10711887, study PRJNA513373) | rock metagenome | isolation source: Antarctica rocks | place: Antarctica | reverse complement strand
ACCGTCCCCAACCCCCACCATCCCAACCAACCAATCTTTACTCTCCGTCCTGCCTACCAACCCGCTCCTGCTCATCGGGTTCAAGCCGATGCCCAGTCCAATACCTTGTCCCAACTGCCCAGCAGAACTGCCGGGGCGACTGCCAAAGTACTCGCCCCCACCGCTGAATGTCATGGAGGGTGTGTCGAGGCCTTGGACTTGGACGCGGGGGGTTGCCCAGCCGGAGGTTTTGCTGGCGCCGGAGGAGTCGGAGGCTTCGTTGTCGTCGCTGTCGTCGTCGAGGGAGCCGAGTTCGAAGTCGGTGTGCGCGGTGCCGTCTTCGAGGACGCGCTCGTACGAACCAGCGCCAGAGGAGCTGGGGCGGAGGAAGGGGATTTTGCCGGCTAGGAGGTTGCGTTTTCTTCGGGGCGAAGAGCTGCTGCGGGGGAAGGAGCGGAACTTGCGGTAGAGACGCTGGCGGCGATCACGGCCGCAGAGGAGGAAGGTGGCTACGCAGAGGATGAGGAGGAAGAGAAGGAAGCCGGGGATGCGGCGGGGGGAGGATCCGCGGAAGAGGGTGTCGTGCCAGTGGTCGCTGTTGGTGTCGGGTTCTATGTTGGGGGAGGTGGAGGTATTGGTGGGGAATGTCGAGGTGGGAGAGCCGGCGTATTGGAAATCGGGAGGGATCGAAGGAGTATTGCTGCCAAAACCGACAGGCGATTTGGAATCATGAGGGGGGATTTGAGAGGAGGCGTAGAGGACCATTTTCCCCAGGGTCCAGGATACTTCCGTGTCGCCAATTTTGTCGACGGCCTGGAAGGATTCAGTAAACCCTTTCTCCTTTGCGTGATCAAGGACTTCTTTCGTGCCATTGTGGCCACTGCCTTCAGTGTTTTCCAGACCAACCCGTGGAATTCCGATGCCTTCATGTAGGATATTGATGAGCCAGCTAGCCTTAAAGCACACCTCGACTGCAATCTTCTCGTCAACTTTCTTTCCCCAGGTGTGCTTCCCAATGCCTTCTTCGATGGCCTTCCAGTCCTGGCTGCAGAACTCCTTGACCCGGTTTTGATAGGTATTAAAGTCGTAGGCTTTGTCTTTGTGTCCATGTTCGAAAACCTCATGAGTGGTATGCCAATATTCGCTGACCCCCACAAAGTGATTTACATCAAAGTCAATGGCTGGGACATGGACGCCGTGGAGCAGACACGGCTCGTCTTCGCAAGGCGCATCCTTGTCCAGAAGTGGGATTGTCTGCTTCAGACACTTATCAAAGTCGCCAGTGCCGATCAGGTCAGGGGTTTTGTCATCTCCCACAGTTTTCGACCCTGGTAGTAAAACGTCGCCCTTTGTGTTAATATTCAGACCAACCGGTAAACATGGGTCCGGAAGCTCCTTGGCATCAGTTGTACCGGTGGCTTTTAATAATGCCTCAACATAACGCTTTCTGGCTTCGTTGACGCCGAACTTAAGCCACGTTGTAACAAACACCCTGTACTCAGCGGCCTCACCATCCAACGTCCGCATTCGTAGTAGTGTTAGATCGTTCGCATGTTTCTCAGCCTCCGTTGCGTTCGGCGCAAACGCTATCTGCGCAGATGCCCCTCCCATTTCTAGAAAACCATACGTATGATGGTCCTTTCCATGATCGTGCTCTTCCGGGGCGTCGAAACCTCCGAGTAGGTAATTTGCCGCGATCCATCCATACAGACCCTCGGTCTCCCCAGATATCGCTTGAATATGTAGATCGCAGTCCGGAAGCTGGAAGTCTGTGGTCAAACGAGCATAGGAGCAAATCTGAGCGAGGAGATCTTTGCGCTGCGAGGTAGGCAATAATCGCACACCGGCTGTTGCAAGTAGAAAGATGGGGGTTTCGGGTATGGCTTCTTTTGGAACATGCGCTACCGCATGTTGAAGCAGTTCTTTCAAGTGGTCTGGACCAACGGATCCAGGCTTTTCTGCGAAGGTTGATACCCCTTCTCATCGTCAGCAATCGTTTCGTTGACTTTAGAAGGTAGCCTGCGAATGGCACACCTGGGTGGACCTTTTTGGTCCATTTGCTCTTGGTTTCCAGCACAGGCAGCGAGCTCAGCTGCTTTGGATCGGCCGTTTTCCGCGCTTCCTCCGCGCCAGGCCATCTGTAGATATGTAATCGGGTACCCTGGCGAGGTGAGGTCAGCCGGTGTCCGCAGTATCATAGCAATTCGCTGCGCAGGCGATGGGAAGCTACTGACCGATGAACCTGCATCAAGTATAACTCCATATCGCTCTATTACAGCTAGGTCTCAGATCAGCAGTCCTCGAACAGGCCGAGGGTGCAGACGTACCCTTCTCCATATGGACAGATCACCTGTCAAGCATTCTTCTTTATGGTTTTGCTCGAGTCGTCGCCGTACAAAAGTATCGGCGATCAGCAGTACAACGAGTGAATCTGCGTCCAAGTAAATAACGGGGTAAAAGCGAGCGACAGGAAGGAAGATGATGAAATGCGGAGGTATGTTTTCGTGGGGTCAAAAATAACTACAGTGCATGGGTTATTCTCGAAACCGCCGAGGGCGCCGATTACGAAGACCCCCAGGTTCAAGGTCCAAGGGTGAGTGGGTGGCAAAGCGATGCTAGCACAATTCCGTATCGAAAGCGGCCAATCTTTGCACAGTAATTGTTGATGTCTTGTGATGGGATTATTGGTCAATTAGGATCACCTTGAGCTGCTCAACCGGAGAGGTATGAAGTGGACAATGAGCTTAGGTTATCTATCTGTCTTACTAGAATACAATCGTCTTTCCAGGCCAGGCACCAGAACAAAGATGAGAACATTGGTGGACATCATAAGAGTACCCCGTATGTGCAAAGTAAAATTTCCTCTCAACAAACCCCAACGACCTCGTGATATGAGCAATAAAGCACCCCCATGTCATGCAGATATCGTTCAAAGCAAACCGACTCCTTCTCTTAACACATTGTAGGACGTGGTATTCCCGAAATGTACCCAACCTCCTTTCATGCTGAGAATCCCCAAGACGTAGCAGACTCCCAATGTAATGTAGTTTTTCCATTTCCATGCAATCCAAAGCGTATCAACAGCGCTAAACAGCAAATCACAGAAACGAAACTCCGATCAACGCTTCGTACAAAACTTTCGCTACTGATCATATCTATAACCATTTCCGAAAACACCGTAGTTGAAAACAGGGTATTCATTGATAGGGCAATATCGCGGCGACGTCATCGATCCGTATGGGGTATCCGTGGGTTGTACAAGAAAGGGAGACCGGGTTAGAGTAGAGAGTGTGAAGTGAGCCCGGATAGTCGAAGAAGTGTCCATTGCCCTTGTTAAAGTACGATGGAGTAGCAAATGCTTGTCAAAAGCGTTGCGCAAAGTTTCGTCACCTGTGGCCCTGCTACCAGCGCCGCGCATACGTCTGCTGTTGCATCAGCGCAGGTGAGATGGAAGAAGGAGGACTCGGGACTCTCATGCCGGTACTCGGGTTGACGATGGGGATCGCATTTCGGCTACGCAAAGCGGATGGCTGATGAATCTTCATTTGGTGGTGGTTATTGTTCGACTGGAAACCGGTGGCAGGATTGTAGGAATTGTTCGAAGCCGAGGAAAGAGAGAAGCTTGGTGTGACTTGTTGCGATGGCTGGATCTGTTGCTGAAGTGGAGACGATTGAGGCGACCCACTCGACAAAGAACCGTCGGAAGATGAAGAATGAATAGAGTGCAGCTATGCGCAAGTATCATCAGCACACTACGATCCTATTGCTTCCCGACGACAACAGTGATGCCTATTGGTCGACAGAAATGCTTTTGTCACTTACATCGTCTTCGGTCAACAAACCAGGACAAAACTCCAAATCGTCGTCCAGATCGAATGATCTTCCCGCCTCGAAGCGAAGACGGAACGCAGAGACCGGTGGACTCTCCGTCAGTTCCTTCATGCTTCGCACTCCTCGAAATTGGCGATGCGAGTTCTGGGATGCCGACAACCGAGGTGCTCTCCGCGATCGGCCGCCATGATGATTATGTGACGACGACGATGAATGCGACGACACCGAAGACGGCTGGTGGTGCTGAGGTCCGTAGTAGAATGCCGACATATTCGTATAGACGATGCAAGTTTGAAAGAATGAGGTCTGTGCTTCCGAGAAAGCGAGTTTCGGTAGATGGACGGTCACTTGGGGGGGAACAACAAAGGAGATTAAAAGTCAATGGCGCAGTCAGATAAAGTAGATCTCTCTCTCTCTGATGGCAGTTTTGATTGAATTGCGACAGCAAAGGCTGGACAGGCAAGTGCGGAAGGCTGGTATAGAATTAAAAGGCTTTTGTAGGATGGAAAGTGATGAAGATGGGGGAGAGAGGCAGTGTTTTGGGAAGAGTTACTCCGTAGTAGTAAATGGAAGTTCGAAGGAGAGGAAGGCCGGGGAGGGGCAACTTTAACTTGTGTGATGGTTGCAGGACGAGCTACCTAGTTTTAGCGGCACTAGGCCTGGACAGTGCAGGCACGTCATTGGCCACAGTCAAAGAAAAGGTGGGGTCGTTTGTCGCGCTTAGCCGGACATGGCTAGGATCTTCGAGTTGGCCGGTTTCCTGTCCGTCGAAATCGCCATGTCTGAGGAGCGCTAAGGTAGGTCGACTCCAAGCGCCTAATGGAAGGTAACTGGGCGACTGGAGTGGGTGGAAGTGAGAAAATAGAAATAGAAGTCGCATCGTCGCCGTTCCACATGATCCACTTGAGAAATACTCCGAGTGCAATGAACGAACTGTCAGTTTCATGAAACCAACACGGAAACGTAGTAAGGTAGGGTCAATGCAACGACGACATGGCAACCTACATGCCCCAATGAACGGTGAATAGTGCTGCTAAAATAGTATCGACATGAGTTGACATTGCACCCACACGTGTGCTCGCCCACTGAACACTACCTTACTCCTCCGTACGCACTCCCGCTTCATGGAAAGTATTCCGTATATACGGAAGGTACGGAATACACTCTCTTCATCAACACAGTACATACTCGTAGTGGCTGGGAACTGATACATATGATACTGCATGATCAGTTTACTTACTTCGCCCCCTGGAGGCCGGAGCTGCTCCACCTGCAGTAGTGTCCCTTAGCCAAACACACCCCACCAGCTGGAGTTCCTTCACCGCCTCAATTCCACCATCCAGGCCATCGAAATCACGATTATTATCGATTGGCTGGTGGCACAGTTCGGCATTGACGAATCTCGATCAGTCTACGGAATACCTCCGTAAGGTACGGAATATTCATTATTGACGACTCCGCGGCTTGATGGATTCGCTTCGTTGTGACTCGTTACTTATGGTAGGATTCACTCATGTTACATACTCCACTGCGCAACATGCCTTTCTGGAATACTTGAAAGACGTCTCGATGAACAGGTGGTACTTGAACTTGAAAACTTGACAGTGGGACGGATTGATGACCCGCCAGCCCCGATGCATTCGAATCATCGTCTTTTGACGACCCAGAGACAAACATAATCTCCCAATTCCCGGAAACTCCAGGTACTAGACGAGATGCTGTCGGTCCCGTAACTCCACTCCTGCATCGTCGTCTTCGGTCCCATCCAATATGCCATGCTGCGTGGACGGCTGGATGGGAGACAGGTAATCTCGAGGGTCGGCGGTATCGGCCGCCATCAGGCCAGGACCTCGCCCTCCTCCAAGCTTCACCCTTCCTCCAGAAATACTATTGACCCTATCCGCGAGCCAATCCGCTGCCCCGTTAATGAAATCCCACAGTTTCTTTTGTCTTTCATCAAGCGCCGGATCATCACGCGAGCTCTCTTGAGCTTCCACTCTGAATTGATATTTGAGGCAGTCCTTGACTGTAACAAGACCCGCTAAACGGCCTCGATACTCGATCAGGATGACCCGTGGACCCATCTTTTTGAAGAGTTCCATGACTGTCTCCAGTGCCAATCGCGGATGGACGGCTAGAGGTGTGGGGTCAATGAAACGGCTAAAATCCATTCTTTGTTGGCCAGAGGCTGACTCAATGGCATCAAATGTCACGGGCGGCGCGGCGACTGAAGGTATTTGGACAACGATCGAGGATGGCTGCGTGAAGAAGCATTTAGCGTTTGGAGATATGTGTCCGTCCTTTTTGGCCCGATTGATGGCATAGCGTAGTTCTGTACGTCCAATGTAGCCAATGAGGATTTTTGAGTTGATGTCTTCGACGACCGGAAAGCCCTGGTACTTGCTTTGGCCCATCACCGTCTCTAGTGCTCGAAGCGTTAAGCCGGAAGAGGGGAGCGATGTGACTTCGCTTGTCATGACTTGCGATACAGGAACACCAAAGGTGTGCTCTTCCTTGTTATCGAGAAATGGGAATCCGTTAAACCAGATCATTCGATCCGCTATACCACCTTTGCCGAAACGATCGCCGACTGCTTTGGTAACCCCGACAACAATCTGTGTGGATAACGTTAGCTGATTGAATATTTGGGTATTCGCATCTTTGCTTACCATCGTCGGCAAAATGTAAGACAAAGCGCCCGTCAACTCGAACATGATTACTACGACCGATACCGTGATGTGCATAATCCCGCTGAGGGCTGCCCCGGCGCCAAGAAAAGCGTAGGTGCCGGGCGTTATGCATGGCACGTCGGGCTCGCAAGCCGAGAAAAATCTCGAATGAGGAAAAGATTCGTGGAGAGCTTGTACTAGAATGCCAACCATCCGTCCGAAGGAAGCGCCGATCGCCATAGATGGCACGAAGATGCCTGCCGGTACTTTGCAGCCGTAGGAGATTATGACAAGAAACGTCCTCATGATTGTTGCAAAAGCTAGCGACAAAGCCATGGTCCAACGATTCTTAGATCTGGTATTGCTCAGCGTCACCAATTTATTGCCGGAAAGAGCTCTACTTACTCGCATAGGCCATCGTAGTCATGGCCTCCCTCGCACTCACGAAACAGAATCTCCATGCTTTCTGTCATGTCGATCCTCAGAAACATATTTGGGTAACATAATATTGCCGTAGCCGCCGCAAGAAGTGTAGCCTCTAAAATCGAATACTTCGAAAGATATTTTTTCCGAAACGCCTGAGCTCGTAGATTCCATTTCATCACAAAGGCTCCGTAGAGACCTCCGAAAACTCCAATGACCATGAAGAAAATGATCTCAAAGAAATGCCATGATCTGTCATATCTTACCTCGAACATGACAAGTTGACCAGTTCGAAATGGATTCATCGCCTTTGCCCGCCGTCAGCAAGATCTTTGAATGGAAACAATCAAGTGGAACCTACCGCTAACATCGCAGTAGCTACCAAAGCACAGAAATAACTCCGCCACATAGTTTTCAGGGGAAAATAAGCAGACATTTCCTGATAGGTTCAGCGCCTCATCCACCCGTAGTTTTGTAGAAGTACTACTTACCTCCAGCGAAAATAATACACCGCCAATAGGACTCCCAAACGCCACTGCGACACCTGCTGCAGCACATGCGCTGAGAATCTCACGGGTCTTGGCTGCATTGCGTTTGTATTTGCCGAAGAATTTCGAGATGACATTACCCGTACACACTGCATAGTGAACACTGGGTCCCTCCTTGCCGACAGAAAGACCAGATGCGATGGCAAGAGGAAGAGAAATGGACTTTATGAGTAAAGTCCAAAAACCCAAGAAACCCTTCATTACAAAGCCCGCTATAATGCACTTGATCTCCGATATTCCGGATCCAGCAGCATAGGGAGCAAAGGACTTGACAAGGCTCGCAGAGGTTAAAGCAAAGAGGATCTAAATCGCTATCAGCAATATCTGGACACTATGCGATCGAAAGCCTAACCGAGAAGAGAAAATAGAGAATATAATTAATGGGCCACAATGAGCTCCATCTATGCCATTCCTTGCAGCCTACCATGATCAGCCGATTAGAATCGTGTGTGATACACCTGCCTTACCGTTTTCCGCTCCCCAGCAGCAGAAGTTTTCATTTAGGTAGAAAGCGGTCGTACAGTAACCCAGCTTGACATCGGACAACCATTCCGTAACTATATTGAGGAAGCCTGCGTTCAAACCAATGGCGGCGCCGACAAGTGTCACGACTATCCATGCTTGCCCAGCATCGTAAGAGTCCTGGAGCTTCCGCCTCCATCCCAACCGTCCATCCCGTTCAAAGAAGCCCGCATTTTCTTGGCGCCTTGCTCTTCTCCTTAATTGTTCCCGTGCCGAATCTTGCACCCAGTCTATCGTAGTAAAGTCCTCATATCGCTTGATCTCCTCGATTTCCTCCGTAAGCTCGTGCTCCGTGCTTCCTGCCGCAGCTCCATTCCGCCCCGACTCAGCGCTTGATATTGCCGAAAGCCGTCTTGATATCGCTCTGTCTGCTAGAGAGGGTCGTCGCGGAGGCTGCACGGAGATGGAGGACGCACAAGAGGTCATAACATCAGGTCATCGTAGAGTGTGGGACTTGGAGGCATATCGAGGTACATAAATCAGCCTTGTCACTGTCAGCCCACATGCTCGGACCGCGGGAGTGGGAGGTGCCGCCGAACGTAATAAATAACCCGATCAATACTAAAATTACGATTTCGGATTATGGGAAACCTTGAACCCGATTACTGCTTCAGGATTGTTCACGAAGAACGTAGAACTGTCCATTTACGGGTAGCCCTTCAAGCGTAGCCTAGCCGCCGTTCACCGTATGTCTCGATCTCCTGTCGACTCCGTGACATTGTATGCATCACACCATGGACTCTGCTTACCCTATCCCAGTAGTAGTGCAGACAGAGAACGCGGCTCCTAGATCAGCATTTACGCGATTCCAAGTCGCCAAAAGCGACTTTACTCCAGCGATTGCAGAAGACACCGTTCCATCGGAGTTATTCAGCACATTCAAGGTGCAAATCGGCCCACCACATCCCTCTAAGGCCAGGACCGTGGTCCGTTCGACTGTCGGAATGCCTTACAACAACACAGCTATACCACCTCCGGAAGAGATCACGGGCTCAGCATCACTACCTCGTACGGGCTTCTGCCATCCATGAAGGTTATGTCAAGCTGATCCATTATTCCATAGTGGCTCGAGTAAAACGAATTCTACACCTGGACGAAGAGATCAATCAATGTTCGAATAACGCGGCTTTTGTGATCACTGTAGCAACAGTATGTTGAAAAAGCCTTTGTAGTTAGGACGGAGCTAGGGTCTAAACGCAAATTAGGAGATGTTCATACGGTATCTCGCTGAGCAAGCATTGAACGTTGTCAAGACAGAAAGAAAGCCTCGGAGGAACATCCAATACAAAGACTTGGGTATGGTCCGTTGGATAGCTTGTTGTAGATGCTGCTGACACTGATTACCTAAAGCAAACGCTGTTGCCCGCATCGACAACCTTGAATTCCTTTCCGACGTTATCCCTCGAACCACAACTTATAAAGAGTACAAGGAAAAGAAAGCGAAGGCTACTAGAGGAAGCGAGCCTTTACCGAATGGTCAGACGACTTTAGATGTCAGACATTCGCTACCTACGCGTCCGGCCGGTCCTATCATTAGGAGCCAAGAGGGCATGACGGACGAAAGCAAAATCTCGCCAGACGAGACGATTGATGAGCAAGGTCCGGAGGATCCTCGTTCCCATTTACCTACTACCAATGGCCAACTTGTCTTTGAGCACTATGAACCGCCCAATGGCAGCGCTCGGAAAGATGATTCTGGCGATGTCGAGATGGGATGATGCTGTATTCTTGTTTGCTTGAAATAGTCATCAGCATGGCGTTATAGGGACTGTTGGCGATCATGTCCATATCAGGCGCTAGGTCTCACAGTGTCAGGTTTCTTCCGGGCATGTTTAGGGGAGCGCTGGTGGAGCCCGGCAACCGAGGCGTCGATTTGAGGTTCTGAGCTACCGTTGCTAAATATGGTGCTGTCCTATACACTGCGGATTTCCCACGGTGCAACAGCGTGTCATGAGGGACAGTCCACTGTGCGAAATGTTTTCTATAGCTAGATAGCCTCTGAATGCATGGAGTGCTGTATCCGTACTATCGTATCAATGAGATTAAAAATTACACTAGTACAAAACATTAGCTCCATCTTCACCCTCACCCTCGTCACCACTGTTTTTCCGTCGATGCGCGCAGCCATGTCCACCACCAGAATGAAGCCCCTCACCTCTACCGCCAGCACAATGCTCCGCCTCTGCCCGCGGCAGCGCTTGTCTGCTCTTCCACTCACAACTCTCTCCGGGCAACGGCGAACCAAAGCCGACATGATCCAAACAGCAGCTGGAGAATACGATCGAACTTCCACCTCGCACATCAGTCCGTTCGCAAACCAGGGGGCCGCGCCTTCAACCAAGATCCCAAGTTTCGCAAAATATATGAGTAAGAAAGGGGAGACGAGCAATAAGACGTTTCAGTATTTCATGGTGGGGACCATGGGGTTGTTGGCAGCGGCGGGGGCGAAGGCAACGGTGCAGGGTAAGCAATTGGATTGAGGGCAATTCAGCTGTGCTTCCTGAACAGGCTTTGTTCTGGAAAGGATACGCAATGGCTGACACACGTCACATTCAGACTTCCTCGTGAACATGTCCGCCTCCGCCGACGTCCTCGCCCAAGCCAAAGTCGAAGTCGACCTTGCCGCCATTCCTTTAGGAAAGAACGTAAGTCAATCTTTTCACGTCCTCTCCTTTCCCACAAGATGTCCCACTAACACGAACTACTATAGGTCATTATAAAATGGCGAGGCAAGCCCGTCTTTATCCGCCACCGCACGGAAAGTGAAATTAAGGATGCTGAAAACACAAAATGGGAGGGCCTGCGAGATCCCCAGTCGGATTCGGATCGCGTGCAAAAGCCTGAATGGTTGATCATGTTGGGTGTGTCCCCCCTCCATTCAAACATCGGAAACCCAACGTCAAAGAGAAGCTAATCCATACACACAGGCGTCTGCACACACCTCGGCTGTGTCCCCATCGGCGAATCTGGCGACTTTGGAGGATGGTTCTGCCCCTGCCACGGCTCCCACTATGACATCTCAGGTAGAGCGCGAAAGGGTCCGGCACCGCTAAATCTGGAAATCCCGCAGTATAGTTTTCCTGAGGATAACATGGTTACTATTGGATGAGGGGGGCGGCGGTTGTGGGGTGGGTATGTGTACGAGAGCGAGCGAGCGAGCGGTCTTCTGGGTTCACCGAATTGTAGTATAGAACCTTGCGATTTCTAGACGTGAAAGATCAGCATATTTCCGTTTTGTATTTCTGGAATCTTGTTTCATCGAGTTTACACCGTTCAATACATTACACAGAGAGAGAAGCATCATACATGGTAAAGGATCATTTTTCCCCAATCCAAACTTTTCATATCTCATACATGCTATACTCGCCCACTCCAAGACCTGCTCCATTCCACAACACAAGACCATTCCCTAGCCGGACAACATTTTCCCAGCCGTTGGATCCAAACCCTCTGGCACCGGTGCACTCTTCCTCCTCCAAAAGTGTCTCGCTTCCTCGCTACTAACACCCAGCTCCCTCGAAATCTCGCGCATGCACCAAAGAATCCGCCCCACTCTCATCTAGTCAGTCCCCTTTTTCTTCTCCTCTCACCTCCCCATTCCCCCTCCTCTACCGAACCTTCAACTTTTTTGCAAAGACCACAGTACTACTTCTAGGCAACTATGGTGGCGAGTCAGCGCCAGAGGATGAGCTGCCAGAACTTGAGGGGCGGGTGGCCCGAGGAGGTGTCCATGAACTTCATATGAATTGGGAGGAAAAAGGCGAAGGTGAAGAAGGAGATAATAATCAGGTAGATGAGACCGATGGTCATGGCTGGGATTGCCACGGGTGGGCTGAATGGCCGTAGACTGAAAGTCGAGAACCCAATCGCCGGACTTAGGGCCTGAGGCACGCGCTGCAGCGTCGTACGGGGGATACTATCATTTGCGAGGACCTGGGGTGTCCACATTTGGCCGAACATGGAGGTGAGTTCTGTTTCGAGGCTGCTGATCTGAGGCAGGATGTAGTCGTAGTAGGTATCTTAGTCTCGAGCTTCGACATAGTAAATTTGAGCCGCACCAAGCGGGTCATATGAGGAATTGCCTTACTCCACGGCTTGTTGGAGAGCCGTGGCCTTTGCGTTGAAGTCGTATACAGCTTGCCGGACTTGCATGGGATCATTTTTGAATACTGACGGCTGCCTTGTCTCGAAGCTGAGATGAGGGATGGGGCCCGCTGGCTGTTTTTCTTTAGTCTACATAACCAATGGGCCTATCATAGGTTTTATCCCTGTATAAGGTGGCAGTCGGCCGTCGAAGTCCACAACGATAACGTTAAGAGAGGACGTATTCTGCGGAACGTGGAAGAGCACAGCCCAATACATTGACAATACCGCCAGAATAAACGCGGAGAGTATCAGGACTGCGAAAAGTTATCAGCTGCTGGAGGGAATGGCTCAACTAATCACCCTTTACTGACCAGTTCTCGCCCAAAGCCCAAACACTTGAAGCCTGACTTTGTTCATGATCTTGTCCCAGAAGCCTGCAGGTTTTGGTGGGCCGGTGTCTTTGCCCTTCTCTCCCCCATCAACTGGCCTCTCGTCGTTTGTTGAATCATCATTGTTGCTGTGACTCTCTGCGGCTTCCGGCTTTTCCTCACCAGTCACGTTCTCGTTGCTTCTTTTTTTAATCTCTGAGTGTACCTGAATCTGAGGATGTTTCAGGCTTCTCTTCAAAGAAGCCGGCGCGAGGGCCTTGGACCAAATTACGGTGCGCCATTATGGTAGCTAGAGCAATGAACAAAGTGTGGGAGCTGTTCAGGAAGCGTGGCGCGACTATTATCTATATGATAAAACTCTGCAGGACGCCGAGACCAGCAAAGAAAAGAATATAGAACCATCATCATGGTAATATCAAAGTACGCAAGACAGCTCTTCTCGTCTTACTGCCGCCCATAGAGAAGTTGATAATGGTAATGTCAAGCAACTGTCGTAAATCTCGGCTTAAAGCACTAAATGCCGACTAACCGGCTCCCGTTGGCGGCTGGCAAACCTTAACGCGACCTTTTGCATCATTGCAGCATGCCATTTCAGGAATCCCATCATCCATCAATCCCATCCCCCTGTAAATCCGATGGAACCGGAGATAAACGCTCTTCCTTCGCATTCGCAGTCGCCATCAAACCTCTACATAGAACTCTGAGAAGGATGCGGCAGCTGGGAACGCCTCTTCGCTACTAGCTCGTCGTGGTTCATCTATTTGCCCGTAGAGTGGTTTGGGATACGCTATGCATGACAACATGAGGGAATACCGCGGCGAAAGAGAAATCCAAGATTAGATTCCCAAGCTGTACTCTACGACTCGCAGCTACCGCAGCCCAAGGTCTACTACATGAATCATAAAGTAATGCAGCCTGCTTGTCATAACAACGCCGTATGACAAAACCGCACCGAACGCCCGGATTCCCCTGTTGAAAGTGCCGCTGGGTATGATCAATTGAAATCGGCAGCATACGAAAAGCCTCTAAAGCATTCTTGCATTTCCTGCGTGAGGACTATATGATAGCGTTAGCGATGATTCGACCACCTCATCCCGTTTGGCATGACTCACCAGACTGCACAGGTGTAAGTACAGGTGTAACACTAGTAAATTCCGAATCGAAATTGCTCGTGTCGGTAGGGTTGGTGATGGTAGGCATGAACGGCGGGGTTACTTTCTTGTCTCGGATGTCGTCCCAATTGATGTTCCGGAAGAATGCATGGCTCATGATCTCCTGTGCATCGGTAGGTCCGGAGCCTAATCTCAGTTCAGGCTCCCTCATAAGCAACTTCTGGAGGACTGACACCGAGTCTCGAGGCATATGGATTGGGTAGAGTGGTTCATCGGCCAGAATCGCATCGTAGATTTCGTCTTCATCTTCACCACGGAATGGCGACTGTTGAAGCAACATCTGGTATATTAGGACCCCAAAAGCCCACCAGTCCACAGCTCGACTGTACTTCTTGTCGAGTAGGATCTGAATGGTGTTAGAGAGAAAGCTGGCAGATCAAAGAGTAAGGATATACCTCAGGCGCCATAAACTCAGGCGTACCACAGAAGGTGCTCGTACTAGATCCATACCACATCTCCTCTTTACACAGTCCGTAATCAGCAACTTTGATGTGTCCGTCTAATGTGAGCATGATGTTATCGAGTTTGAGGTCCCGGTAGATGACACCATTCTCGTGGAAGTACTTCAGGGCCAGGCAAACCTCAGCAGCATAAAACCTGGTAAAGTCAATACGAACTTAGCTCAGAGATAGATCTCTTGAACTCACTGTGCGCGTTTGCTGCCGAACTGTCCACGTTGGATATGTAGCATGAGATCTCCACCGCTGATGTACTCCATCACAAAGTAGACCCGCGTCTCTGTCTGGAAACACGCATGTAGATTCAAAAGAAACGGATGACGCTCTTTGTTCGCAATCAAAAAGACTCTCTTTTCGGATTTTGTACTCTCGACCTCATCATTCTCAATGATAAACTCTTTCTTAAGTACTTTGATCGCGTACAGCTTTTTGGTAGCCTTAGTCTCGGCCAACATCACTTTACCGAAGTTACCCTTGCCGAGTACAGCCAGAAAATTAAAATGCTCGAGACCAATCCGCGCCCTGCCCCCGCCCTGAGAAGACGTGGAGTCCCGAGGGTCAGGTTGCTGCTTCACAAGAGGCAGGTTTTGTTGCGCTTGATCAGCCTCGGGATAACTCGACCGTGGAGGTTGAGATTGCGGGAGTGGAGTAGCAGCTGTTTGGGGAGGATAGCCGCCATACCCAGCATAGTCTTTTGGATTATATGTAGGTTGCTGAGGTTGTTGAACTTGAGACAATGGGGCTTGTAGAGGTTGTACCCCAGTCGCAGGGTGCATATCCATGTAGCCACCCGAACCGCGTTGCCCAGATAGCGTGCTATAATCTGTGGCAGGGGTTGTAGATGATCGATTGTAGGGCGGGAGCTTGGGCGATGACGTCCTTTTGTCGGCACCACCCAAAGCCGCTGCTGCAGCATCCCTAGCCTCTTGCGATGATGATGTTCGGGCACCCATATCAGGTCGTCCAGGCAGAGGATAAGCTTGATTATTACCGTACGCAGCAATCTTTGCAGCGTCGAGCGCAGGCGATGTCCCTGCATACTGCTGCGTCGAGGAAGGTTGTCCATACACTTCTCCTTGGCCGTGCAATCGACGCGGGTCGGTCACAGGAGGAGCCCCTATTTCTTCCTTGGGTGGAGGCCTATATGAAGGTTGTGGTGGTGGGGTGGGACGTCCAGAACTCGGTCGCAGTGTCTTACCAGTCAAACTTGTAGATTTGTTGTACCGCCCTTGGGTCAATTTGGTCTCTCGAGTAACAGTAAGTATTTGATTAGCCACTTCCATTGACATGCCACAAAAGTCGGGCACGAGGTGAGCGCACTGCGCGTGGCAACTAAGACTACATTCTGAGACTGACATCAGCATAAAATGATTTTTCGCGTCTGGATATACTAACCTGAACATTTTCTGCAATTCTTTCTCCCGAGGGGGAGTAGGTAACCGCAATGACAACACCAATTGGCGCCCATATTCGAGAAACCCTCGAAACGATGTGGGATACGGTGGTTCAACTTCTCCTCGTCGGGATCTGTTTCCGCATTCGATTTGCTGATGCACTTTGTGACAACCTTTGGGTAGCACTTTTTATGACATGTGTATTTACAATCCTCGCATTGCATGCCGGCAGAATACTTCAGAAAGTCTCCGCAGAGAGCACAACGCATTATATTATAGAACTGCTGCAAAACGAACTTATGCCCGTATAGTTCGTGGACTTCTTCTTTGCGCTGACGTATGGCACCTTTGCGGTTTAGACCAATGTCAAAGGGTCTCCGATTTGTTATTTGTTTCGCTGCCAGGAGTCAGTGATTCAAGTCACCAGATGGAGAATAGGGGTATATTACTAAAGCTCATCGTAAGATAAATCCTTCCAACAGGCTCCAGAGCAAACCAAGCATTGATGGCCGCAGCATTTGAAGAGTCCTGATTAGGAGCATTTGACGAGGCCTGAGTTGATCCTCTCGAGCTTCGGTCTTGAGCTGCATTATTGATGGATGAATATGCAGATTCTTGACGAGCATGACCAGCCCCATCGTCCATTCTATCCGCAGTAACCCATTGAGAGTTTCCTATTTCCATCTCAATTTTTTTCCGCCTCATCTCCTCCGCAATGTCTGAGATCCGAATCCATAGCATACCTACGGGTGTTGGTTGCGCTCCGGATTTATCGTAAACGGTAAGTTCAATCTCGTTTGCTTTCTCGATATCGACATGTAGAGACTCATCGGTCCACTTGTCCGTCCTTGTAGCTTTTGTTTTGCCCTTTACTGAATCTTCAACTTTCAATGTCACGAAGGTTTCTGGTCCTCTCGCGAATCTTCCAGTTGCCGCGTGGTCTACATCTTTGACCGCATGGATCGTCATAGAGAGACTACCTGTTAACGGTTTCCGCATGTTGGGAGAATTCAAACTATCATCTAGTATAATCATTATCATTGCTCATGTAATGTATTTTCAATTTAGCGGGATCAAGACTTACCGTCCGGGGCGTCGGCGGTGCTCTCCATATCTACATGTAGATCTTCATAACGTTTCAGGGCCTGCCTCAGCAGTTGTATCTTCTGATTACTCTCTACCCGTCTTGACTCTGCGTCTGCCCTGCTTCTTCTGTCCCCTTCATCCTGGTAGAGCCGAACCATCTTCTCTACGCCATCTTTGTATTGTTTCTCCACATTTAATTTGAACTCCAGTTGAGAGAGCATAAGTTGTATCCGAGGGCCTAGATACGGCGTATCGTATTTAACCAAATCTGTAAACCTATCAGCCTCCCTCTTCGTTACTCCATTGATGTTGACTGACCGAGCTTGCTATAATTTGCGCGAGGCTTTGGCACCGTCGATCCTGGGGCAGGGGGCCCAAAGGGAGCCCTCGGCGGCATCATCCCATGACCTCCTGCTAAATTACTCGTATACCCGCCTGGCCCAGGGTCTCCGTAGTCGCCGGGCTCGGTATCATAGCCTGCCCGATCTTGCCTTGGGGGTTGTCTCGAGCCTCCATCACGTTGTGTATCCTGATAGCCCCTTTGCTGAGACAAGGCGCTCCCATGTGCTGGGGGTTGCGGTCCTCCACTACGCGCTGAATCTTGGCCTGACCTCCGCAACTGTAATTCTCTCATTCGCTCTTCAAGATACTCAATACCCTTTCGCGCCTCACGAACCTGGGAATCCAGGCTTGCTTGTACTTGTGGATTAGAGGACTGGCGCATCGCATTCGCGGCATTGATAATGACCTTCTCCCTCTCGATCTTCCTATACACCTGGTTGATGAGATCATCGTCGTTCATCTTCGTGAATCAACGGCCACGCAGCCGTGCCAGCAAAGAAGAATGACTATCCTATAACCAACAGTCTCGTAGATAACACTCTGCCCGGATTTGTGGCATGTAAGAGACTTGCACGAGCCTGAACGTTGACTGTAGGTTTCAGGGGTCTTCTCAGCGGTTGTAAGTCTCTAGTCGTCAATGCTCTTGCTTTACTCAGCGGGAGGTTTCCCGTTGATAACAATGATGTCGCACACTAACACTATTGCCCACGCCACTGCCTCCATTCAATCCGGCCAGCTGTTTGACAGACGTAGCCAACAACGATAGAGGCAGAACCGTGACGAGTTGGTCGACGTTGTCCAAAGCAAATGAATGTCGATAGGCCTCGCTCAACCCGTGCGGTCAAATCTCTGATCGACGTTTAGTTGGGGCATCAAGCCAAGGCCCGAATACGTAATCGCGGGTAAATTAACCGCTTACAGTTCTGCCCGATCTCAACGCCTTGATACCTTGATGCCTTGGGTGCCCAAGACTTCACTTATCTCTCGACCGAGAGAAATTCGGAGCTGTACGCAGTACGGTTGAGACAAGAAAGATCCTGTAGGCGACTGCCAAGTCTTGAATTCGGTTCCGAGATGTCAGCCTTCATGTTTTAAGAGTACAGGCACCAAACATCTTCGCGTTCGGTGGAGGCTCTTGGAGGAGGTGACTTCCTGTTTCATGATTCATACGCTCCGTTTTTTGTTCATGTCATAGAGTGTTTATCATAAAGGCCGTTTTCTATAAAGTGGCGTCCTTGGACCTTGAAATCCTCGACGACGAGATGCACACTCATCAGATTACGCTAAATTAAGGTATAATTTATTGAAGCTTATCTACGGAAGTAGTAGTCCAGGTTTTGCAGCAAAATTGCCGTTTTCGGTGTCCTCGTTTTCACGGCAAGATTTGGGGAAGGTTCTAATTTTGTTGCGGAAACATGTGTCAGCGTCCACAACCATTTTACATCATGGTTGATTGATTTTCAACTGTGCCAAACATCTGTTACATCGGCATTCGTTTCATTTCTTCCAAAGTCCAGAAATTGCGCATGTTCTCAGCTTTGAGCTGGTTTTCTTCGTCGGAAAGGTGGGCCCAGAGAACCTCTCCAAAGCCGTCCATTATCCTCTTCATTTCCTCCAATCTCAGCTCCCGTTCTCCAGTTGTACAGTCCTCCAGATATGCCTGAAGTTTTTCTAACCCTTCATGAATCAGCTTGTGCTGCGTGAGCAGTTCAAGTTCTTTACGGAATGCGGGCATTTTCATTGCAAGCACCGGGAAGATATGTTGCTCTTCTATCGAATGATGGATATGTAGATGATGGCAAAACTGCATTCCAGTGGCGAGGTACTGTCGCAGAGATATGTTGCCAGGTCTTTTCCCGGTCTCACAGGCGGAGTAAAGCACCTTCCAAGACTGTCGGAAGTTACTATGCTTCCCACTTCGTTAGCCCGCAGGCAACAATTACTGAGCCAGGGAGAATACGAAGTATTCCATGTGTTCCGCCATACTGTTATAAACCCGGTAATCTTTCACGGATAGCTTGGGAGATGGCTGCTCCGAGGGCTTTGAATCTCCTTCTGCCATAGTGGATTGGTGAAAGCGACCCCGTAGCTGTTAATGCTGGAATGGAAGGATTGTTCGGTAAGATCTCAGTCGTACGTGCGGTAAAAGTATGCAAGTACAATAATGATAGTCAAGACTCAAAGACTCCACAAGTCAGGTCAGCTTTACACCGAGGTAACGCGCTATCGATTAGCGTGGTATTGCTTAGTCAAAACGATGTTGCGATACGAGAGTACTTAACGGGGTTAGTGTGACACGCCTGAGAACCTGAGGCAATACCCGTAGTTGAAGAGAGTACCTTAATTTTGAGATCTAAGAGAAGAGGATTCTCACCTAGGTACAGAGGCGCTCGTAGGCCTTGGCGGTACGGTGTCGTACCTATCTATATTCGCTCTCGGGACAGTAGCATCCAAATGCGGAGCCTGGTGCTCCGCAAACCAATCTGTACCACAGTACTCCCTGTCCTCGTTCAAGGAGCTGGGGGACTGGTTACAGCGTCGCCAGGCGGTCATTGATCCTCAACAACCTTACCACGTATGTAAGGTACTTGCCTGAGATCCTCCTCACGTCCTTTGGCCGTCATTTTCAACAAGTCGAGAATGTCTCAATTGTGTTGGTACATCGGCACCAGTAGGATGATGCGGAGGATCTACGTACTTAATTGCTTCCGCATGCATATCGGTACCCCACAAAACGGGTACCTCTTTCCGTGTCTTTCGCCATCCCGGTTGGTCTATTCGTCGATCGATAACAATCTGTAGCCTGCAGGTTGGAGAATCAACTTAAGGATGCGGGGAAGAAGCTGTATCCCCCTCTTTGTACGGAGTACCAGGTCGATTCTGGCTTAGCATAGTTTGTATTCTTTGATATATCATCCAAATAATGGAGGAAGCCGTAGAATATTCTACGCTTTCTACGCGCGAAATGAGGGGAAGATCCTCTCAGTCTTTTCCCTTTATTTGACACTTTTACCGGTCTCTGCATAAAGTGTGAAATGTCAGCTGTCAGCTGTATATAAATGTAGCGATCTCCCCTCCTCTACCAGCCATCAGCAACCATGGCGAATTTCAAAACTTTCTTTGCCCTTCTTGTGTCGTATTTCATATCACAAACGGTGGGCCTCGCAACCGGAGGTAGACCGGGGCAGCTAATTCAGCCGTACAAGCGAGCACCTCTGCAAGACATTGTGACATGGGACGAGCATTCTATCTTCGTGCGTGGAGAGCGCGTGTTGTTTTTCTCTGGGGAATACCATCCTTTCCGGCTACCTGTCCCAAGCCTGTGGCTTGATGTCTTCCAGAAAATAAAGGCACTTGGCTACAGTGGTGTATCGTTTTATGTCGATTGGGCTTTGCTGGAAGGAAAGCAAGGGAACTTTACTGCTGAAGGCGTCTTTGCCTTGGAGCCGTTTTTCGAAGCAGCTAGCGAAGCTGGTATCTATCTTCTGGCGGTATGTAATTGTTTGGAATTGAATATAAATATGGGCTAACCCTGCTGAAGCGTCCTGGACCTTACATCAATGCCGAAGTTTCGGGTGGAGGATATCCAGGTCCGTTACTTGAAGGCTATCAATGAAATGGAAACTGACCAAATATCAGGCTGGTTACAGCGTACTAAAGAGGTGCTAAGGACGCCAGACTATATCAAGTACACAGAAAAGTAGTGAAGCAACATCCAGTCCCTGTGTATCGAAGCTAAAAAAAAACCCATCGCAGCTACGTGAAGAACGTTGGAGCTATCATTGCAAAAGCTCAGATCACCAATGGCGGTCCTGTGATTCTTGTTCAGCCAGAAAATGAATACACCCAGGCTACCAGCAGTGTGAAACCATTCCCCAATAAGCAGTATTTCAAAACAGTTGAAGATCAATTGAGGGCCGCCGGTATTATCGTCCCCTTCATCAGCAACGACGCCGCACCAAATGGATATTTTGTTCCCGGTAGCGGCGTTGGCGCTGTAGATATTTGTGAGTATACTCAATACCCGATCTCCATGGAATAGTGACTAATTTGGTTTGGCTAGATGGCCATGACGGGTATCCCTTAGGGTTTGACTGCGCCAACCCAACTACGTGGCCGAATGGACAGCTGCCTACTAATTACCGCACGCTGCACTTAAAGCAGAGCCCATCTACGCCCTACTCGATTATAGAATTCCAAGGTGGTTCCTTCGACCCATGGGGAGGTCCGGGATTTGGCAAGTGCCAAATCTTGCTGAACTCAGAGTTTGAGCGAGTGTTCTATAAGAACGATTACAGCTTCGGAGTTACTATCTTCAATATTTACATGACCTACGGAGGGACCAATTGGGGCAACCTTGGACACCCCGGCGGCTACACAAGTTACGATTACGCCGCTGTTGTTGCTGAAGACCGCACGGTATCACGTGAGAAATATAGCGAGGCCAAATTAGAGGCAACCTTTTTGAGAAGCTCGCCTGCATATTTGACGGCAACCCCCGGGCAATTAACCTCTGCAAGCTTTACTAACAATCCTGCGATTGCCGTTACCCCCGTGGTTGGACATGAAACTACCTTTTATATTATCCGACATTCTGCCTACAACACCTTTGATTCAACTAGTTACACCCTGACTGTGCCGACTTCACAAGGTACTGTGAAGATCCCTCAATTGAGCTCCACCCTGACGCTGAACGGACGCGACTCCAAGATCCATGTTACGGACTACGACATTGGACTCAAGGACACGAAATTACTATACTCGTCGGCAGAGATCTTTACTTGGTATGTCGTACCATCCGAACCGGCAAACATTCGATGCAGTAAGTGGTCTCATTCGTACAAGATTGCTAATTAGGTGTGTCTAGGAAAAATTACGGTGGAAAAACTGTTCTCATCCTGTACGGAGGTCCCGGCGAGACTCACGAGGCAGCTTTCACAGGCTGCAAGAGATCAACAGTTATCGAAGGATATGGTGTTCAAAGCCAGGAGAAGAACGGCTCCTTGGTACTCAATTGGGCTGTTACACCCGCCCGTAAGATCGTGAATATTGATGAGAACCTTACGGTTTATATGTTGAGTATGTTGCACTCGTGCTGAGTTGATTTGGACAGGCTGACATGGGTTATCAAGATCGTAATGACGCTTACAATTACTGGGTTCTCGATCTTCCAAGCAAAGCTCCCACCGACCGATTCGCCAGCCCTTCAGCTACCTCGGCCATTGTAAAAGCAGGCTATCTGATGCGTACTGCGGTGATCCACGGTGAAACATTAGTACTGACTGGAGACTTGAATGCCACTACTACCATAGAAGTCGTCGGGAACCCTGGTTGCTCCCAGCTCGAATTCAATGGGAAAAGGATCTCTTCTGGTCAAGAAGAGAAAAAGGTACTTTCTGGAACTGTGAAATACCACGTATCAGGCGCAAAAATACCCTCTCTTGCAAATCTCGACTGGAAGTATATCGACAGTCTTCCTGAGATTCAGTCTAGCTACGACGACTCAGCTTGGGTATCGGCGAATCTAAAATCGACGAATAACCCACGGGCTCTCACTACCCCTACTAGCCTCTATGCAAGCGACTATGGCTTCAACACCGGAAACCTCCTTTTCAGGGGCCATTTCACTGCTACTGGTGCCGAGAAGACCTTCTCGTTGGAGACCCAAGGTGGTTCAGCATTCGGAGCCTCCGTCTGGCTTGATTCCACGTTTGTTGGCTCATGGCCCGGAATTGACAAAGACGGAAACTACAACTCAACATTCACTCTCCCCAACCTCAAAACAGGCCAGAAGTGCGTTCTTACAGTCCTGATCGACGACATGGGCAATAACGAAGACTTCACCGTTGGTACCGATGACGCCAAACAACCCCGAGGAATCCTAGCATACAACCTCGACGGACACGCTCAATCCGACATCTCCTGGAAACTCACTGGCAATCTCGGTGGCGAAGACTACCGCGACCACGTTAGAGGGCCCCTGAACGAAGGCGGTCTCTACGCCGAACGCCAGGGCTACCACCTCCCAAGGCCCCCAACTGGAAATTGGAAGGGCGGTAAGCCAACAGATGGTATTACAAAGGCTGGAGTTGCCTTCTACACTGCCGAGTTCAAACTGGATATGCCAGACGGCTACGACATCCCCTTGGCATTCAACTTTGCTAACACGACAATGCCCGTGCGCGATTACCGCGTCCAGCTTTATGTTAATGGATATCAGTTTGGGAAATATGGTAAGCTTTCCTTTACCCCAGCCATACTCTGTCCCTCTCTTACAAGTTCATCGTTAATAAACCCTAGTCAACAACATCGGTCCCCAAAAGTCTTTCCCCGTTCCCGAAGGTATTCTCAACTATCAAGGTAACAACTGGATCGCTATATCCCTATGGGCGCTTGATGCGAAGGGCGCAAAGGTCGAGGACGTGCAGCTAGTGAAGACGGCGGAGATTATGACGGGCTATGGAAGGGTGGCGAACAGCCCGATGCCGTCTTATGAGAAGAGAGTGGGGGCGTATTGAGCGTCTTCGGGGGTAGAGATAGTGGCTGGTAGGTCTAACATTAATGGTTAGATAGATTGGATAGCTAGCAATCGATGTTATCCGAACTGGTCAACGTTGATCTCTTTCTTCCCTGATCATCCTCCCCACGTTTGTTCTGCGGCTGCGCTTGGGGGGGACCTAGAACCTCGTTTGCGCACACTGCCGGTATCTCCAACTTCGATGCTTCTTCAATACTTGGCATCCAGTTGAAAATACGCTTCATCGTTGTCAGTCCGTGGCCGAGCTTCTGCGTCTCGCTCAAGAAGTACTGGGTTCCCAAAAATTAAGGGAACGGGGTCCTGCTCCTCTTTACCCACACATCCCCCCCTGTGATATGGTTAGCAAATAGACATTGAAATCCAAATCTTCCAACCTTGCTATCTTCCTTGTTTTTCATATCACTATCCCCAATCCCTGCTCAAAGCTTTTCGCATTGCGACAAGAAAACTAACAAGGCATGTCGATAAACGTATGAGAATTCTACTCGCCGATGTTATTCTCGATCTTAGAAAGTACTAACGAAGATGAAGAAGCAAGAACAGGAAGGAGCGGAGCGGATAATATTCTCTGGGTAAAGAGAAAGAGAGAGGAAGCAGGGAAGTTGGTGGGGGGGGAGGGTGGAGATAGGGGAAGGAGTGAATGGTCGTTGGGAGGACGTTGTAGCGCCAGTTATTGTAGACGATATCTGGGCTGTACTTGGGGTGTTCCACACGTTGTCACTGCGGGTGTTTACAGCAGCGGTAAATAGCGTGCTTGGTGCTATCAACATTGCGTTCGTAACTCATGGAATTTTTCCGATGTAGGATGCGAAGGTTGAGTTGAGATGAGTATCTTAGTGCTTGATAGAAGGAGGTGTATGTGTAAGAAAAGGAGGAGTACCAAAGAAGCTACCCAAAAAAAGGGACCTGCTGGTGTTGTGACTCGAACACCAGACCTCACCAAAAAAGGCAAAAAGCTCGGACCGATTCGATGTCAGTCTTCCGAAAACCTCGACTTGAGAAGTTTTACTTTGTTTTGTGACATTGACCCTAGCGCAATGGCTGGTCGCATTCAAGTAACCGCATACCACTGCACCATAGGTTCCAGCCATGGTATATGAGTAGTTCTTGAAGTATATAACCCACATAAGAGATCAATATCTTAGTGCTTGATCTAGAGGAAGGTATATGTGTGAGAAAAGGAGGAGTACCAAAGAAGCTACCCAAAAAAGGGACCTGCTGGTGTTGTGATTCGAAAACCAGACCTCGTCACCAAAAAGGCAAAAAGCTCGGACCGATTCGATGTCAGTCTTCCGAAAACCTCGACTTGAGAAGTTTTACTTTGTGTTGTGACATTGACCCTAGCGCAATGGCTGGTCGCATTCAAGTAACCGCATACCACTGCACCATAGGTTCTAGCCATAGTATATGAGTAGTTCTTGAAGTATATAACCCACATAACCATCGAAACCTGGTTTTGCGGATTCTGATGAGCCACCCCTCGGCGACTTCTAGGATCGTTTTGGCTCTCGCATTCGGTCGTTACTTCCTTGATCTTCCTAAATTGTCGGTATACCTAGCGGCACCTCCGCGGATATCGTGGGATCTCCACTTATTCAGCGCGGCGCCAAGCGGACCGGCATGAATGAGAATGCTGGGGAGTCGCCAGCTGCCCTCAGCTTAGTTGACAATGAGGCCGCTGCCATTGTCTGCGTGGCCACAGACACCAGTCGTTACCAGTTGGTATACAGGGTGGTTTATTTTCGCATATTTTATTCAATTTTGGATTAAGCATAACTTCGACATATCGAAATGACTGATTAGACTTACTAACATGGTGGAAATATATGACCAGCAAATTGATTTAAATCTGACAAAAAGGATATTTCGAAAAAGCTGCATATGAAAATGGGCCAATCTTTAATTTCACCTTACTCAACGTCTCTTCTTCTAGTCATCCTGGTTGTTGCTGTTTTTCAACAATCAACCCCCACTCGTGCGGTGTCCCTTTTACAACGCTATCCTCTAGTATTGTAGCACACGAGGCCACATTAATGCAGCAGAGTCTTGCTTGTTTTGCTGCATCCTCGATATCCAACTTGAGTGGCTCTCTTCGTAGTCTCCCCCAGCATTACGCAGTTTTCGGACTATGTCCATCGCAATAGACTAGCACTACTTCACCACAGTTGAGCTTAAACATCATGTCCAGGAGCACTTTGCCATCTTACTGGAAGTTTCTTCAGTGGTCGGATTGCACTACGATGGTACTACGCTACCCGTACCAACTTAGACGCTCGCGTAAGGCGTCAATGAGCTATCCCTGCCAGCTCCAGAAGCTGTCCCATGGACCATGCTTCACATAAGGAAACTGCCTGCAGCTTCATCTTGTAGCTAAATGGTTCGCTTTAGAGCAATGGATCTGTACCGCCAGGCCAATGAAGTGGCCAGTGATAGCAAGCATACACGATGGCTCTCGCCTCTTCTGCTCCTTGCAGATTCCGGCCTTTGTGCGCTCATAGTATGGAAGATCCCCTGTGAGTTGCCTTTGTGGAAATATCGCCAGACTAAGACCCTATACAAGGACCCGGAGCTCACCCTGCGCAGATACCGAGATCGACTGGGTTGCCTACATGCAACAGATCTCGCAATACCGTGACGGAGAGCGCGATTATACCTTGATTAAGGGGGCCACTGGTCCATTGGTCTACCCAGCTGCACATGTGTACATCTACAACTTGCTTTATTTTCTCACAGATGGGGGCAAGAACATTCTGCTGGCGCAAGTCATCTTTGGAGGGGTTTACCTAAGCGTGCTGGGTGTGGTCATGGCTTGTTACAGAATGGCGAAAGTATTGCTCGTCCGCCGCCTTTCAGCTCGCAATTGCTAACGGAATTGATCAATAGGCGCCTCCTTATCTCTTTCCGCTCCTCATCCTCTCAAAGCGTCTCCATAGCATCTTCCTTCTCCGGCTATTCAACGACTGCTTTGCAGTTGGGATGCTGTTCATAGCCATCTACGCATATCAAAAACGGATTTGGACAGTCGGCAGTGTTGCGTACTCTTTTGGTGTGGGAATCAAAATGAGTCTACTGTTAGCCGCACCGGCTGTGGGCATTGTACTGTTACAGGCTCTGCCCTCGCGGCGAGCAGTGAATGCAGCTTTCCTTATGGGGCAGGTGCAGGTACGGAGAAACTACGTACAAAAGGGTTCCAATCTAACATCAAGTATTCTAGTTCATCATTGCACTTCCATTCATACCAGCCAATGCGTTCGGTTATTTGTCCCGTGCATTTGAATTCACTCGGCAATTCCTCTTCAAATGGACAGTCAATTGGAGGTTTGTAGGAGAAGAAGTCTTCCTATCCCGCGACTTTGCGACGGCACTAGTTATCGCAAATCTCAGTCTTCTTGGAAGTTTCCTCATCACCCACTGGACACGACCATCCGGCCTTTCAGTTATAAGTCTGATCGCTACACTTTTCAAACCCCTACCACCCAAGGTGCAGCAACAAATATCTCTCCGCATCACCCCTACCTTTGTTATGACGGCTATTCTAAGCTCCCTCGTTAGCGGTATTCTATGTGCGCGAAGTTTGCATTACCAGTTCTATGCGTACTTAGCATGGTCCACGCCCTTCTTGCTATGGAGATCTAGGCTGCATCCAATCCCGATATATGCGGTCTGGGCAGCGCAAGAGTGGGCATGGAATGTGTATCCAAGTACGAACGCAAGCTCTATGGTTGTGGTAGGATGCCTGGCTGTACAAGTTGTAGGCGTTTGGTGGGGCACACGCAACGACTTTGTTGATGTAGAAGCCTTGACGGAAGAGGAGGAAATCGGAGAAGCCCAGGCCGAGTGAAAACCATCCCTGGCTTCTATTTCGGAAATATCTCCGTCTTTATTCGGGATCAGAGCCATTCGACGGCGGCATCTTGCCTACAGTCGATTCCTCCTCTTCGCTGTCCTCTGGATATCCCGACGTCTTTACAAAGGCGGCCGGCCTTTCAAGTCGTCAGCCGAGACTTCGATCTCTGTGAGCATTATTACTGACCAGTATCCTTGCTTCCGCCATTGCTTCTCCTCCCGCACCACGTTGACAATTTCTCCATCAAGCTTGTTGTCGCGATCCTCAAACACCGACGTGTCAACCACAACATATCCGCCTCGCTTGATCCATATTTGAGAACGAAACCGCGAGGGTAGTTCTACCAGCAACGATTTGTCTCCCGGCAAGAGTTCTACCGAGTACAGATTCTTGCCTTCGGCCTTCTTCACCCGGGCGATAGCGTGGTTTGCATCGAGTGATGCAGGCGGAGTGGAAGTTTCTTCGGCGGTCGCCAACAAATTCCGCCTTGGTCGGCCCATTATCGCTAAATACTCACAAGCTGGTAATTGATTGGAACTTTGTGGGTGAAAGGTTGGATCAAGGAAGGTCTGCCGAACGTTGATTATTTGGGGTAGGTAAGGCTGACTCGCCAGCACTTTATTTAGCCCGAGAAGTTTTCCCCACCACAATGACTTGACAGCTTTTTCTGCGCCATTAACGCCAGTAATTTATCTTGCT
>JAABUP010003438.1_pt1 | contig 28000 bp, 39 predicted proteins | sample 5559201 | NCBI WGS metagenome assembly JAABUP01 (sample SAMN10711887, study PRJNA513373) | rock metagenome | isolation source: Antarctica rocks | place: Antarctica | reverse complement strand
GTTTACCTGTCCTGAGTCGCAGCATCGAATAGCTCGGCAGCTGTGTGCTCTACAATAGTCTAAAACAGACCTGCTTCAGACTCTGGACACCACTTTTGACGAGAGCTGTATGAAGGCGGCACGGGATAACGAGGGAGCCACATGGCTTGCATACGGCCGCCTGAGGATCGCGCGATTGGATTCTACGCAATCCAGCTATACCCAGCATCATCACCATACTTCGCGACTGCAAAAACAGTAAACCGCGGCTTGGTGCAGCAAAACTCCCCCAAGTACAGCACTAAGTACAGCTGGCATCAAGCACGCATGAAAATTTGCAACCAAGTCCTTGTATTTTGTTCTGAACAGAAAATGTTTGAGGTGAAGCAAAGTGTTGCAAAGCTTGAATTACCATACTGTTACGTTCTTACCAGACCATAAATCTGTTGGTAGATCACAAATCGCAAGATCCTCTGCCAGAAGTCACAAACGTGCTCTTTCAGCTCGCCTTGGAGAGGTACTACAGTTTTGCGATGTTGCTCGCGGTGATGCGCCAGGTTACTTTGTTGCTGTCCCTCGGCCTGGTCTGCGTATCTGCTCAGTCTGGGCCGCCGGATGCTCTGTCGGGCCCGGCATCCGCGACGACTGCTGACCTCGTCAATGATCCAGCTGGGGCGTTGCACTTGAAGGTGCGTCCTGCCTTCAACATTTGCGTGACTACTATGTGACTTGTTCGGTGGTTGCAACGGCGTGACGGCTATGCAGGCACGCCTCACGCCAACAATGGCTTATCAGTCAACGTTCCCCGTGATGTACCCAGCCAGCGTGTATGATATCAACCCGTCGATTGATCCCGCAGTCGTCACTCCTCTGTTGGGTGCGTAGCTGCATCAGCCGGCCTGCATTTTTAACCTGTAACAACTACTGATCAGTATGTACTTCGATCGAGCTCGCCAGGGCGGTGACTGGGCCGCTGCTTGTGATATCGTCTTGCGGGTGCATTGTCATTGTTGCACATTGTATGTACCTGATTGTCAGTGACAACCTTCACAGCGATCGATATTCTTGTCGCAACTCTCACCGCCTTGCCGCTTGCTGCAACACGAAACGAGTGAACGACGCGTCAAACACAGCTCACTTGTATCGCAGGACTGAACGCCAGCCAAAAGGGCAGCTGGAGGGTCATCGGCAATTCTGGGTCCAAGGGGGCGCACACAATTTTGTTTGCGAATGACCTTGTCCTATTCATGGAGCGACCCAACTGGGGCATACGGGCCGAACCAAACCCCTACCTCACGGTGAGACTGCAGAGCGCTGTCATGTCGAGCGCTGTCAACACTGGCAACACTCAACAATTTCAACATGCTTTGCTTGTTCCGACACCTTTTGCTGTGCATCCTTGGTCTTGTCGAATTCTTTGCTAAGATCAAACAAGACCAGTCACGACCAAACAAGACCGGTCATGATCATTCCGTCCAGAGGTCAAGCTGAGTCAACCATTCTGATGGCGTCTGTGCAGCAAAATTTCTTTAGCTGCACAGCATGGCTTCAATATCAGCTTTGTGTCATGCAGGTGGACGGTGGTAACACAAGTGAGTGTGCAGCCATGTACAATTTAGTCAACAATACCTTTGTGCCTTATCATGTGGCTGAACTTCCTATTTGTGGAGGTCACACTTTGCTGCCAGATGGTCGGGTGCTGATTGTTGGCGGTAAGCTGTTTTCTACCTCAAGTGACACTCACAGGTCTGCCTCCAGCAGGCTGATCCAGCATGCATGATGGCACTTATGAGTACACAATGCTTAGCTGCACAGATCTGAGTCTAGACATGTGTACAACGTAAACATACTTTTATCACAGTATGCTATCTCCCAAGCTGTTGTCCGTGGATTTGAGCTACTGAGCAAGGGGCTTTGATCAATACAATGATTGACATCTTTGCTTGACACGTAACGATATGCACATACCCTCTCTGCATTGTGCAATTGGGTAGCTCTTCAGCGTACAGATTGCAACCTTTGCATGCCAAGGCACCAGTCATCTTTCAGCATGACAACATGAGGGGTGTTCCTTTGGATTGCATATGTATCTTACTGGCCGCCGTATCAGTAACTGCGAGCTGTTAACAATGCAGGTCAAGCTCTAAATTCCTACAGAGGGTTGATTAATCCTGGGATGGACGCTCTGAGAATTGTGGACCCTATCTCTCAGAGCTACACCCTTGTTGGACATATGCCACAAGCACGCTGGTATGCCACTCCGGCAGTAATGCCAGATGGTAATGTTTTGATTGTGGGAGGCTATCAACAGGTGAGCCATTCAACCACTACATGGGGTTGCAGGAGATTAGCCTATGCCTGTCTACAATGCTGTCATGCATAACAAGATAAATGTTAAGAAACAAATGTTGGCAAGCAACTGTATTTGGCAGCAGCATATGCATGTGTACAACAGGCTACTGACAGCACAGTACATGATCATGACTGTCCAAGACCCTTTGCATTGTATGTTTGAACAAACTTGGCAATGCTAGCCAGCCTTGCAGCCACATGCTTTGGCTTCACCAGTGCTAAACATCGACAGTGAGACTACTGAACTCAAACATGAACATGAAATGTGTTGTTTTGAGTTCAGGAATCTGGAGGGTGGGGCCTGCCCCCGCCCGAGTGCTCTCCAAGCAAGGGTAGCAGCTTCTCAGACCGCGCCTACGACAATCCTACATTCTCCATCTTCAACTCTGAGACGTATGAGCAAAGTCCCGCGTTGACTTTGACCATTCTGTTGGCAGCTTGGCCCCTCAGCTCCTTCCCCTTTGTCTTTCAGCTGCCTATTGGCTCTGTTCTTATCATTGCAGGTATGCCTTTGCCCTTCTGCTAATGTCTGCAACACACCCTTGTCTGTGTGCTTCTATGTATGTGGCTGTGTTGCGGGCTGGCTCTGTCCAGCTGTGTTGGCACTACTGCAGGCTCTGTGCATGTGAATAGCTTTGTGTTGCTACCAATGAACAAAGAGTCCTTTGTTGTGTGTTTTGTGAAGCTGCAAAATGTGTGTGCCTGCTGGTGTCTGGTTGGCTGCAAAACATGCGCACATATGAGTGGGCATCTAGAAAGTGGCATGTGTCACCTAGCTCAGCTGAGTAGTCAGCTGCCTGAGAAATCCAGTTGCATTATTTGATTTTAAGAAAAGTGATGAGCCTGAGAAAGTCTTGCAAAAGGTGCCCTAAAAGTGTGCTGCCATGCAGGCTCATACATGCAAGCACTCTACTTCACAGCTGATGGGGCGACTGCTGACAACGCCACCAACCCGCTGCCTCTGCTGCCAGTCATTACTGGCTACCCACAGACAAGCGCCATTGCAGCACTCCCTCTGGAGGCTCCACTATACAGAACACAAGTAGGCTTGGATCATGCCAAGTTGTCTTGCCTACACTAACCTAGGCCTGTACGCTATAGCGCTGCCTCCCTGTCTGTGCGATGCACCAGTCTAAGCCAGTGTTGCCAGCAACCACAAACTGTTCCTAGATGTGGCGCATGCATGATAATACAGAAAGGTATAGACTATGACTTTGCAGCGATTTAAGTGCAACATCAGCAGGGCTGGCCCACAAGTCATTGCATGATCCTGTCATACATGACCAGCTGACCATGATGTCTGAACATCATGTGTAATCATGTTGCATGATCATGACGTAAACGTGAAAACCAGTGACAGTGCAGGATGTGCAGCATTGGCGTTTTGCGCTTCTGCATGGTTGCATGACACCAGGTCCTTCACATAGCCCATTCCTATGTCCCATTCATATGGCTCAGTATGCATTCCAGCCTAACTGAGTAAGCAAAGAAGACGAAAACACCCACAAAGGCCTAGGTTCCAGCTCAGCATGCTTCATGACGCTCAGCTTATTGTGCAGGTGGTCATTGCTGGTGGTTCTGCGGAGCATTGTGCTCAGTATAGCACTCCAGCCAGCAACCTGTCGTACCTTGTGGACGTGTCCCCAGGAGCCAATCACACTCCTGTCATGGAGACTATGAACTTTCCACGTGTGGTGAGTGCTGTTGCATGCCCCTTCTCCTATCATTCAATGTGCTGATGTTTGATGTACATTTGTACATATACATATACAGATTGTATTTTAATCCAGCATGTGCTAAGCAATCACCTCCAGAGTAGCCAATCATGTCCCAGGTACACACTCATGTGGCATGTGCATACAATGCTGTCAATCCTAGGGTGCATATCACAGCTGTGTGGAGTACAAAGCACCCTGTTGACAAGAATGTTAAATCCAGCATACGTTATTGTTTGTGCAGATGGGGGATCTGGTGAATTTGCCTGATGGTCGTCTGTTCCTCTGCAATGGGGCACAACAAGGTGGGACTATGCCCCACATACATATGTTGCATCCCGCAGCATTAAAGTATTCTGAAAGTCTGAAGAACCTGTCTATGTAGAAAAGAAAATTGTTAACACAAGCAAACAATTTTATGTGAGACACCATCTGCAGCATGCTAGCCAGACATATGCCAACTGGAAAGTAGCTCTGTTGTAAGAGTGTCACTATGCTCATCACCCGCCTATGACTGCGAGTGCCTGTCACAAGTGAACCAAACTCAAGCCTGCATTTCCTGCATTATATCCTTACAAAGCTATAGGTACAGGTCATTGCATCCATGAGCATAGCAAAGGCAGCTGGCCAAAGGCAAAGCCTGACTTTCTGCCCTTGCCATGTCCATCTGCCCTTTGCCCTTAGTCCTGTGCTATTTGCCCTTTGCTCTGTGTCCTTTGCCCTTCACTGGTCTCACAGGCAGGCTTGGTTGGTCTGTAGGCATAGCCGGGGGAGCTGGGCCTGGTGCATTTTCCGATAATGGGGCAACAGTGGCAGAGATGTATGACCCAACAAAACCGATTGGAAGCCGCTGGACCACATTGGCAGACAGTCAGATCTGGCGCTTGTACCACTCCACTGCAGTTCTAACCAAGAATGGCGAGGTATATTCACGCATCTCTTAGCAGTGCTTTGATGAAATCCTTCTGTCCATGTATAGAATGCATCACATGTATCATTAACATGTCATGTCATGCCTTACATGTGTTATAGCACCTGTGTTTAGTCATGTCAAATTATAATCATTGTTGTATCATGTTATAGTGATATCCTCCTATGGACTCATCCCAATGGGGTAACATGGGTCGCAGAAATGCCCAGCTCTCTCAAGGGTTCAACCTGCAATGACTGATTAAAATTCAGAGGCCTTTTGCGGTGTTCAACAACCACACTAGAAGGCCTGCTGCGTGTCTGCTTGTCTGCCCTGATAATTACATATGTCAAGACTAAATCATGTACCCACCACGTTGACTGCTTGAGCTGTGTCATTTTTGCTTGCCGTGTGCTTTGTGGACACTTGTCTGGAAAAGCATTTGGGGCTATTCAACTGGTACTGGTCCTGTCAATACAGCCTGCCCAAAGATGGATTTGGTGTTGCCAAACTTACACAGCCTACCCAAGTCTGTGGATGCTTGAATGTTGCCACTACTATGCTGATCTCTAGACTGCTAGCCCAACTGTTCATTGTGTCCTGCCAAACTGGTGCAGGCTGTGCTGATGTTGATGTTGTCACAATGATGCAGGTGCTTGTGGCTGGCAGTGAGGTGACATTGGAGTACAGAATCCAGCTGTACACGCCTGACTACTTGCAGACTAACAAGGCTCGCCCTGTCATCTCCCAAGCAGCTGCCAATATGACATACGCCACCAACTACACCATTGGCTTCACCAACGTGACCAATGTAGACCGTGTGGTTCTCAACAGGCTTGCCTCATCTACTCATGGACAGAGGTTTGATCAGCGCCAGCTGGTGCTTCAATGCAATCCTGGTGTGGGGTCAACCAACTGTGCAACCCCGCCCAACAGTACTATTGGCCCCCCCGGCCAGTACATGCTGTTCATACTGGCTGATGGTGTTCCCAGTGTGGCAGAGTATGTGACCCTCCAGCTGCCCTCCCTGACAGCCTCTGCGCCTGGGTCTGCAGTGCCGCCTACAGCTCTGAGCACCTCAGGATAGCCCAAGCTGAGCCTCATCATGTCACATGTTTCATTGACCATGCAACTGGTCGTGCAGTACTGTACACTAGTGTCCTGAATGCAGCTTGACTGCCCATTCAGTGTTTTTGCTTGCTGAGCCTGGATCGCAGCTGAACTGGCTCTACTTAAAACACAGCTACATTGTTGCCGCGGCACAATGAGCATGTACTGGGTATGTGCTTACAGTATGAGAAAATTCATAAGCGAGATGTGCAGCTGGGTGCAATTTTGATGTTTGACAACACATATGGCCATGTTTGACAACACATCTGGCCCATGGGCTGTAATATCGAACTGCATAATCTGCCATTGCAGCTGAATGAAGTTCCGGCGCTCTGTGTCTCGGCTCCAACTGGCCAATGGGGCTGTACGTGCAGCTCCTCAGCTGCACATCAGAGCATTTTGCTGCTTGCACACATCAAGTTACTAATGTTTGCCCAGCACTGCTTCAGCCAACAGCATTTTTGGCGCTTGCATGCACTGCAAGCCTTGAGAGCTCTTCCTACGGATTTCAAACCATAATGTCTATGATGCAACGAGGTGCATCTCGGAGGCATTGCAAACCTGTTGCTGATCACCTTTTGATAGTCACTGGTGAGCAGTCAAGGGAGGGAAATTCGGAATGTAAGGCCAGGAAATGGATGCGACTCTGGTCTGTGGGAACCAGGCATGCACAACATTGCTTCGTAGAGGCTCGTGCTTGGCTTCCAAGCCCAGCCTGTAGAATATGGCGGCATCGGGGATTGCGCAGCCGGTCATCAAATACATGTGCTGATAATCATGCTCGGACAAGGGGGTGCCCCGGGGTAATTGAGTGAGAGCCCCTGGGGCGGTCGATATCGGTCACTGATGCCCTTCCATCAGGAGCCACATTCCAGCAGACATTCCCCGAAGTTGAACTCGACGCCGTGTTGAGCAGACGGTTGTGCCGTCCAGCTTGCTGTCAAGCTGTCTAGACATTTGAGTGGGTTTTGAGTCCCAATAAAAGTGCGCGCCATGGATCTGGCGATGCCACAGATGCCTTTGTCAGCGGCTTGTTGCATTGCGATAGCAGCAATGGTATGGGTGTTGATTCTTTTCATCAAGGCTATGATTCAGGAGGCAGTCCCGTCTTTTTCAGTGGAGCTTTCGAAAGGTGATCAAGACATGGCTGCACAGGCTGTAATGCAGCAACTGATGTTGGGGTGACTATGCAGCTGAAGCCCAAGATTCCATTTCCGCAACTACATACACACCGTCCAACAGCTCAACCCCTGGTCAAATACCATGCTACGACCCTGGCAGTATGCAGCTGTTGGGTCACATACCAGCCATGACAAGTGCACAGGCAAGCAAGCACGCTTGGCTCGCTGTGTTGCGATTCAGGCTGGTGCAATCTCAGTCCAGCTACTGACCTGACCGGTTGCAGGTGAAGAGTGTTGTGGCTGATGCGCAGACAGCAGCAAAGGTAACTACCAGCTGTCTCAAAAAAGTGGCTGCCTGCATAGTCATCATCACTTGCTGTCCCTCAGCCTTGCTTCTGTGCTACAGAAATGGAAACACTCCAGCTTCAAGCAGCGGACGCTGCTGCTGAAAGCTATCTTGAAGTATACAGTTGAGCATCAACAAGAGATTTGCAGGTAACAGCACTTGCATGGGGCACACTCATCTACAATAGAAGCATAAGCAGTAACGCATGTCTTGTATTAAAATACCCACAAGCCCTGAGAGTGGCTGCAGTCTACAGAGTGTCTTCAAGAGACTCTGGTAAGACAGCAGTTGATGCAGCTTTGGGAGAAGTTATGGTCACATGTGAAAAGATGTGGTGGCTGGTCAAGCATGGTCAGAGGTGGCTCAAGCCAGAACACCGCTCTGCCGGCATCATGGTGAGCCTCATGACGCTGCTGCAATGCTTCTCGAGGGAAAAGCTGGGATCATGGTAAACAAGCACATGACTAATCATCTGCAAGTACTATGTAACTTACAGACTGATCACATTCCTGCCTTGACGCATTGTGGCAAGCGTCATGACAGTGCTGAGTACGTCAAGTGGACGTGACTATGATGTCGCATGAGGGCATGCTGCCACATAGAGTTTGTATGGTGGTGGACCATTGCACAATCTGTTTGGCCTGCAGATGTTTTACAAGTCAGCAAGAGTGGAGTATCACCCAGTAGGAGTGGTAAGATTTTTGTGACATGCTGTGAAGACACGCTCACAGACACCCTTGTCAAGCTTACTTTTGTTCGCTGTATAAAGTAGCTACACATGACAATGCGTAGCTTGAGGTGAACTGGCCACTATTGCAATGCTGCAGCATGCTACATATGATGCAGTCCAGTGCTCCCATGAGGCATTCTGCTGACATGTTTTGGAGCATCCAGGTTGGAGCTATTGTTCCATGGAACTATCCCTTCCACAACATCTTCAATCCTCTGTCAGCAGCTGTATATTCTGGCAATGCCATTGTCATCAAGGTAACATACCACAGTCAGCAACAAATTTGCAGTTCATTAGTTTTACGTGCACATCCCACACATGCCAATGGCGCAGTATTGCAGACCTGCAGCCTTGATGTTGGCTGCAGCATCTGAGGTGATTCCAAGCATTCTTTGCCAAACAAGTATGTGCTGGTGTCCTCTGCAATGTTGCACTGATCCTGCTTGGTTTGCATAGGTGTCAGAGCATGCTTCTTGGTCTTCCCTGTACTACGGCCGCATCATCAAGGCTGCCCTAAAGTCCGTCGGTAAGCCACACTCTCTGTACTGCCTTCAGGCTTCCAGTTGCTTTTGAATGTTCTGCTCAAGCGTGAGTGCCTGATTATACAAATCGACCCGTTGCATGCATCTGATTGGACCCGAAAGCCAGATGCTTGCACAGAATAATGCATTGCTGTTTGAAACTGGGTCTTCTGATTCTCACAACATGGAGGTGTGTAGTGTCAGCAGTCACCATGTATGCATGCAGAGACAGCTGATACACCTACTTCTCTTTCTCAAACTCGTACACGATCAATTCTTGCTGGTACCAGGATGGGGCTTACAATCTTTTGGTGCTTGTCTGCAGGGGCTCCAGAGCATCTAGTGCAGATTGTGACAGGCTATGCAGAAGCAGGCAATGCACTGGTCACATCAGGCGTCAACAAGCTCATCTTTGTGGGATCCACTGAGATCGGCAAGAAGGTCATGCAAGCTGCTGCCCAGAATCTCACCCCTGTTGTGCTGGAGCTTGGCGGCAAGGATGCCTTCATCATCTGTGATGACGCCAACCTTGCAGAGGTCACTTGTTTTCCCTCTTTTGACATGCATGCACACATTTGTCCCTTCATTCCTTCGTTCAGTTTGTTTCCATTTCTTTGTCCATTCCTGCCTGCTACTCCTTTGTTCATGTCCTCATGTATGCATTTCGTCATTGCTGTGCTTCCATCATTGATGCATTCACATAACCTTTCATGCCCTTCACTCATGCTTAATAGGAAGGTCCTTGCACATGCAGTGCATTGGCACAAGCTGCATTGTATCACATCCTTTTGTTTTGACACATACAGAAAGCTACTTCAGACTGACGTACTTAACTGTCAGGACAACAAGCAATTGATGCATGAGTATATGCATAGTTCAACACCGCCTCGGCTGCATTCTTTGCAGACGATACCAACAGCTATGAAAGGAGCCTTCTTCAGTTGCGGCCAGAACTGTGCCGGAGCCGAGCGCTTCTTCGTTCAAGAAGCCGTGTACGACAGCTTTGTGAATCAAGTAGCTGAAGTGACTAAGAAGATGAGGCAAGGGCCAGCTCTTGGGGGCGGCACCGTAGACTGTGGAGCCATGTGCATGCCTGGCCTGGCTGAAAAGGTGGCCGACCTTGTGGGTGATGCCGTGCAGCATGGCGCAAAGGTGCACCTTCACTTGCCATATCAAAAGAAACAACAGCAAAGTCTGCTGCGCCTTTTGGCAATCATGACAGGACACAAAGGTCTCCTGAGGCGGCAGCTCTGAAGCTCATATCAAACCTGCGTGCTCTCAGTCACGACATAAGATCTGTTTCTCAGGATTCAGAGGCTGACACACATGAGAAAGATTGTTGTTATGCCAAGTTTGAAGACAATGCTGCATAGCATGGCACACAGCCCAGTAGCATGTGCTGCATGGCTGCACTGACTGTGGTTGTGATGTGTTTCTAATAGACTGCAGTTGTAGACGCAGTGTCTGCCAGCACACACCTGCATGGCAATCAACAAGTCCAGTGACTGGTCATGGATTTTGATGTCACATCTGTTGTTGCTGTAATGCCCAAAGGTTTTTTGCAAGGCCACACAGCTGAAGCTCCTCAGGTTTATTCGAGCTAGACGAAACCATTACTGACAGTCATGAAAGCACCTGCAGATTGCTGACAATGATTCATGCTCGACCAGCAACCTCAGGGTATTCTGTTGCACAGGTCTTGGCAGGAGGCCATGTGGTTCAGCATTCCAGCGGAGGTCAATTCTTTGCTCCTACTGTTTTGATTAACATCACTTCAGATATGCGCATATGGAGGTATGTGTGCATTCATTCGTTCGTTCGTTCGTGCATTCATTCGTTCATTCATTCGACATGCATCTTCCCTTTCTCTACTCTTAGAGTCTCATTCATACAATCGTACGTGTATATGGATAAAGTCGTACGGTTAGGTATGTGTGTGTGTGTGTGTTCAGGCTGTTGCATCCTGGTGTCACATGAACATCAAGCACTCTGCAGCATGCAAGACAGCTGCACAGTATGTCTCACCATTATCAGGCAGTTCTGTGACACTCAGACTCTGTTCAAAGCCAGCTCATGAAGCAGTACCATGTGGCGCCCAAGAGCATCCTGTTTGCAAAGACACCATTGGTCCTTTCTCAGGCTGCAAACAAACATCACACTGGACGTCTGGCCTTTGTGATGTGCCATCCAGCAACCCATACTATGTGGTCCCGTGCATCAGCTTGACACATGGGGATGCCAATCTGCAGGGAAGAGGTGTTTGGGCCTGTTTTAGCAGTTGTGAAGTTCCGCACAGATGCTGAGGCAGTAGCTCTAGCCAATGATTGTCCCTTTGGGCTAGGCTCCACAGTGTTTTCCAGCAACAAAGCACGTGCCAACGCCATTGCTCACCAGCTACAGGTGCCCGTGCTTCCTGTCTAGCAAACATGCCACAGTTCCTCTGCTTTGCTCAATAGCCTACATGATCAAGTACCATACGTATACATGCCATTCTGTTGTCATCACCTGCTGCAACTCAAACAGTCGTTGCGCTCACACTGGTTTGTCACTACATATGTGACGTGCACATGATTTGTCTTCAAGTACTGACGCCAAGTGTGTGTGCAACATTCAGGCTGGGATGACAAGCATAAATGACTTTGGCAGCACATACATGTGTCAATCCCTGCCCTTTGGAGGGGTGAAGGACAGTGGCTTTGACCGGTTTGCTGGAATAGAGGGGCTGCGAGGCCTGTGTGTGCCCAAGTCTGTCTGCCAAGACAGGTGAGCCTCCAAGCTTGTTGACTGCGCCTGAATTTTTGGGCAGGCTGTCCCAGCCGGCTTGCTGCTTGCTGGTGTCAACGGAAGCTGGCCACGGTGTCACAGTGCTTCTGCGGCTGATGCTGCTGCATGGATGGCACCTCTGCCTGATAATTATACTGCACACTGATACTGTGGATTGTACGCTCTTGTGCGCTTGAACGAGTGCACAGGTGACATCATACCATGTATGGTGTTGTCTGTTTGCTGATCTTCAAGTGTCTGCTTGACCTGTTGTTACTCTGTTTTGGTAGTCATGCACTGTGACTGTTGCAGGTTCCCAGCATGGACCCAGCTCAAAACTGTCATCCCGCCTATCCTTCAGTATCCTGTCGGAGACAAGTCTTTCCAGTTTGCATGCGCCCTGGTCAGCATGTTTTATTCGCCCAGCCTTGCTGGGAGTATAGGAGGCCTGAAAAGTCTGATTCTGGCAATGCTGCCAGGCAGTGCATCCCACTCTGTGCAAAAGAGGCTGTGAGCAGTCAGCTTGCGGTGAGTGTCAGCGATGAGTCTGAGTGCAGATGTGCTGAATTGTTCAGGAAGTCCTGTGTGATTCACATGTGCTAAGTAATCAGCAACAGCAATTTATGTTCTGAGTGTAAGGCGAGCTTTACTGGTGGTTTGAGTTTATATGACAAGTTCCACAACGAGTGCCTTGAGAGAGTACTGTGAAGCAAATGGCGCTGACTGTCACTGATTGAGTCATGCCTCGATTGAGATAATTTCCATTGTATGCAAGCTGTGTGACTCTGCATTGCGAAGCGAAAAGTGTTCATTGGCCACATGAGCTCTAACGTAGCGCCAGCTTGCCTGCCTGTTGTGTTCATAGGTTCAGACTACTGTAGTGCCAGGCAGCTGTAACAGCTGTACATGTCCACAACTGTATGGCTGTAACAGCTGTACATTTCCACAACTGGTTTGCGATGACCCAGGTGTGCCAGACATGAATTAATTTGCGTATCCAGCTCCAATGCACAAGGCGCATGCATTGTTTATAATATACAGAATGAACAGGTTGACCGGCGTGATCCAGCAGACAATGCAAGCTACCCCACTGTGCTACCATCACCATGCAGTGCATGAACTGAACTGTAAACATAGATATTAAATCTAGCTCTAGGCTAGGAAACACATGGAGGCAAAGATATCTGCAGCCATACAAAATGGGCTTCCATGAACTCTGTTCCATTCTATCTAAAGCCTCGAGCCCAAGCGCTGACAAAGAAAAGCACGTGTACATTGCGTGGACAGAACTCAAGCCATGTTCCAGAATACTTTCCTTGCTTGATGGCCAGCCAGCAGGCTGTCAGGCCGGAGGCTTGGACAACGCCAAACAAAATTGCATATTACAGAACATCATATGTGTGTTGATGCACTTCTCTGCCGCTGTCCACAATTTGTGACAGAGTCTGCTGCAGCGCCAGGAGTACTCCATCTGGACTCCATCTTCTCAGGGGTTGTGACTGCGACATCACCATCATGCGACTGGCCATGCCCACCATCTCCCCGAACCTTGCTTTGTGCTTACTGCCTTCAGGCGTCTTCTGACTCTGCCCAGTCAACGCCTCATGAAGCTCCTGCTGGCTGAGGCCTTTCTCATGTGTTAAGCTCTGCACAAAACAAAGGTAGTAAGGAACCCCAAAGCTTGTGGCAGCAGGGGAACAAAACACAAAGACAATGTCTTTTGACAATCATGGGAGGAATCTCCCAAGGTGGCAGCCTAAAAGGTTGTGGCAGCAGACCCTTTGTACGCACTTCTACAGTCCGCACGGCTGATGACAGCAGCATAAAAGATGTCCACAAGCACATGCAGAGGGACTCAAGCCAGAATGCTGCTGGATGCCATTGCTGGGTCAAAATCTTGTGAGTACAGGAGATAGGGGCCATGAAAGCTAGTGATGCATGTCACCGTTAGTTGCACACTTGAGCCTCAAAGCAGCTCTGAATCCCATCAATGGCATTACTGGGTAGCACCTGCCCATCCTGTAGGGAGTTCAGGTCCTGCTTCAGCTCCTTGAGAATCTGCTGGTCACCACACCACTTCCCCTTGTCAAATGATGCCCAGACCGCTCTCGAGAGCGAAAGTGGCCCCTTGTGCATACGCTGCATGTCGCTCAGGAACAGGTCTGCAAGCACAATAAGCAAGGGACGTGAAAAAGAGACAAATGGTGTTGTACTGCAGCCTTACTTTGCAGGTCTTGGCAATCCCTACTTGCATTGACTGAGCCTGTGAGTGCCCATGAAGCCAATCAGGAAATATGCACATCTGTTGACAAAATTGCAGATACTCTGCACCAAGTGATGCACGCCAATAACAGCATCATCATGGTTGCTAATTTTTGGGCATGAGCAGAGGGTTGCAGCATGGAAAGCGTACTCAAGTAGGTCCTCAGAGCTGCAATGTTCTCCTCCAGCTCAGGCATTGGCAGCCTAGATGCAGCAGCAGATGGCCTTCTCTTGCCCTGTGTGCGCGCTGGCTGATGGCTGTTCTGATTGTTTGCAAGCACCTGCCTGCCTGTGACCTGATCTGCCAAGCTGTGAACCATCAGAAACAGCAGCTGCAGCATTGCACGTGCAGCTTCTGTTGGAGCATCTGTGATCTGACTGCTGGACAGCATGGATGCAAAATCAGCTGCAGGTCAGACAAAACATGGTCAGAGGTTCAAGACACACACAATGCAGCTTCCAATGCACACTGCCCGGCAGCTTTGCAACACATCGTATCGTCTCAGATAGCTGCATGAATGCTGTCTGCTTTCCAAAAAAGTGCTTACCAACAACGTCACTATAGCCTACAGCAAGGTTTGAAAGTCCCTTGCGGCCTGCCATGACATCCTGACCCTCTGCATAACTTCTCATGCCAGAGGATGCCAAGGTGACCAGCCAATTTGCGCACAGAGGCAAAGTCTGAGCTCCAAATGCGAGGCGCTCAGTTTGACTGGTGAGGCACTTCTGGATGACAGACATAAATTCTATCCGGAGCATGTGCAAGTCAGTAATAGGTAGGCCAATGTCTGAGTAGGGCATCTGAGGCTTCTGAGCTGGCGTGCTGTAAGCTAGCTGATGCATCATGTCATAGAGGACCTTCACAAGTGCCTGCACAAGCAGGGCACAGGAGCGTGTCGAACACAAAGGCTCACCAAATCAGGTGGTCTGATACCAAGAATACCACATTTGCATGCTGCTATCGCATATACCTGCATGAGGAACTTTGGCATGGTCCCACTCAGCTCTGCCATTGATGACAGTACTCTTGCAAAGCCAGTCAAATGCTGCTGGGACCATGGCAAGGGCGCCTGCATCCACATACTGCTGCGTCAGCCATGCTCATCAAGAACGCGTGTGCCAGCATGTTGAGCATGTTCAGCAGTCACCACACATCAAGAGCAAGTGGTAAATTGGAATTTACAAGTACATATGACTTGACTCAAGAGCCTTACAAACCGCGTTGAAAGCTTATGGGATGTAGCTCAAGACTGTAGAGATGCACTGCTGGATACGTCTAGGAGGTGTTTTGTGACAGGGCATGTGAGTTATGCCCAGGATGACTCATGCCTGAGTGCTGTAGTGCTTACCAGGACAGCCTCATGAATGATACCAACAATGTCATCAAAGACCCCCCGCTTCACTGTGAGCGCAAACTGCCGAGTCAATGGCACAGCTGCCTCGTAGCGAGCAGCATCTCTCATTGGCACATGTTTGCCATGCATAATCGTCTTCATCTCTGTCACACAGAGTGATGCCAAGCATGCCCCAGCAGTCATTTGTCTAGAGTGATGACCCTTGAGACTGTGAACAACATTGGACAGGTCTTGAACCAGAGTAGAAAGGGACAGCATATGCTTGCTGCGCTGCTTGCTATTGACTACCAGTGCATGCAGGGCTTCCGAAGATGCATCAGCAGTGCTATGGTGAGCTGGCTTGCTTGCTTGTTCCAAGGGCATGTCATAGATCAGCTGAAACAGCATGAACGAACGTCAAGACACTCATGCGTTTGGGCTAAGCAAGCAGGCAGGCAACTTATGTCACTTACTTAGATACTAATGCTTGCACTGAGGATCACGCTGGATCGTGATCGGTGGATGACATTACAGACCTCAAAAATGCCAATCAAAGCAAACCAAGCTTCAGGTCAAGAACGCTCACATACAATTCTCCACAAACTCAACATGCCCTGGGTGTCTCCCCAAGCACCCTCACCATAAGCTGAGCTGACAATGCTGAGGTTTGCAAGGACATGCTGGTCAGCGGCCAGCCTGTGCAGAAAAGATTTTGCAAAGCTTGTCAAAGGTGGGTACTCTGGCTGATTGCTTTCCAGCATCTGAGGGATTGAGGTTATGCCGCACCCCATGATCTTTGTCACGTCCAACTGGGTGTCTGCCAGATGGCCAATGAGTAGCCTGTCCAGAAGCACAGCTAGCTGTTGCTTCAATTCTGTGCATGCAGCCCCATAGCTGCTGTCGCGCTGCTGCAGCTTGAGCTGTAATTTGCTGTGCTACCAGTGGAGAGTGGTGAAAACTCTCAAAGCTATCTCCGTTTTCTTGGCCCAGGCGTCAGCTGTGGGTGTAGGCCATGTGGGCAAGACTTTAGCTGTGTGATTGACAGGCTGGGATGCATTTCTGTTGCTGCTGTGTCCACGAGGGGGGAGTTCTGATTTGCCCTTCCATGGGCCCTCCTGCTCCAGTAGCTCATTCATGATATGTGCCGTGCTAGACAAAGTGTTCGCTTGACCCACCTTTGAGATATTGCAGCTCTCCAGGCTGTACACCCAGTTATGACCATAGGCAGCTACAGCTGCAAGCATGATTCCACAAGTTGCATCTCTGGTGCTGTTCCCGGCACCACGCTGGCAGTCCCAATAAACATTGACATGTGCAGATCTTCTATCAGCTAACAAAATGCAGGACAGCAGGTAAAGCAGCTTGGCAATTGCAATGCAAAGGTCGACTCGGATGATGGGAGGCAAGCAGAGTGCCTCAATCATGTAGACCATACAATCAGGGATGGTACGCTTATGATCAAATGCAAAGCATGCCAAAACCCTTGTTGATAGATGCATCAGATGCTTGTAAAGCAACATGGGGCTCTCACCAGGTGCGAGCATTGCTTCTTCCTCCATGCTAAAAGTTGGGCAAAGCATGCTCAAGAAACGCAACACCCCTTGCATGCAGCACATCAGCGCCTTGACATTGTCCAGCTGCTCAAGACTCATTGCTGGTGTGTTAAGATAGTGGCTAAGGAACATCCTTACTCCCACGGCAGCCTCCTTGTGCTGACCCAGAGCAGCCATCATGATGGTCACACCGCCTGCAATCACATCATAGCAATGAGCAAGGCTGTAGTGGCTGTTTGCTCTCTTGCAAACCACATGTTGTTTCAATGGAATGACAAATGTGGTTGGATCAGTATCCATGCCCATGATTTCAGCATGCCCACAATTGCAGCACGCCCACAAATGCAGAGCTTAGTATACAAAAGATGTGCATGTCGAGAGCAATAAGGCAACAGTAGAGTCTGCTTCGTAAACCCACATGCGATGGGTGTTGAGTGTGACGAACAACATGCAGAACACAGCTGACCTGCGGCAAGAAATGCTGCCGTGATTGCTTGGGAAAGCGGTCCTTTCTTCAACATCATGGCAAGCAGCAACAGCCAAGCTGCTCTGAGGTGCTGCCCGCCCTGCTTGATGTCTTGTTTCATGAGGCTGAGAAGAACAGGCAGAATGACCTGAGATAGATGCATCTCTTCTGCAGCTTCTTGCATTGGCCCAGGTCCAGTGGGCTGACAATCTTTGGGGCTCGGGCACTTGCTGTGGTTGTGTACATCAAGGTTGCTGCTAACAAGATGAACGGCTTTCCACAAGGCATTAAAGGCTTTCTGCGTGTGGGTCATGTCGCTGACAGCTGAGGTCAAGCCAATGAGCTTGAGCAGGAGAAGTGCACTGCGCAGCAGCACCACAGCATGACCGCTTTGACCCAAGCAGAGAGCGTGATGCTGTTGCTGGGCATACTGAATCTGAGGATTGACTTGATCCACGATTTTGATTTGAGCAGGGTCTGAAGCTGTCATGCCTACGCCGCAAAACACTGATGGATGTCGGGCAAGACTGCTTGCTGACAGTAGCAGGAGCTGCAGTGACAGCATTAGCTTCTGTTCGGCCAGCGGACTGTCCATCCATGAGAGAAATGGCATGTCGGGTGTCCACATGAAGCGTTTGTCTGATATTGGTGCAGCAGGGTCCAGCGAAGACACACTGGCAAGAAGGGCGGTTTGCCTGTCGGTGGTCATGCTGTTGTCCCTCGGCGACGCAAATGCCATCATTACATGTCTCCAAATGCTTGGCAACGCCTCGACATCAGGCAGAGTCGCGTTGCCGAAGCTGCGCCAGACGAAGAAGGATGCACTCACACTAGGTGAGCACTCTGCCTCAAAATTCAGTAGCTCTGTGACAAGCTGCTGCACCTGCCAAAATCGTCAATCGATAGTACATGCACCTGATGCATGCCACGAAACACTTTGTTCGCAAGCCAGTACCTGGCGAAGCGTGCGATCATCGCCCGCAGGTAAAGCTACACCTCGATGAAAGAGAGTGCATGCGTCAGGAGATAAGCTGTAAAATTTGTAGAAAGCCTCCAACACACTGCCAGATGTAGCACTCACGGGGCATCGTTGTTGCCAGGATAGGTCCCGACAACCCTGCATGCAGACGTCAGTGTTGATCAGCAACTTTTATCCTAAAAGGGGACTTCCGACAATTACACTTTGCATCCCGCGATCTGTACCTTCAGTGAGACCAGGACTTGCATGCTCATTGGCAGAGGCGCGGTGCTGGCGCACAACGCGGAATGTGAGAATGTAGTTGTTGGTTAACCGGTTCAGATGCGTTTACGAATGTAAGGGCGGTTGCCGAATCCGCCCACTCTCTCAAGGGGAAGCTCTGAGGGAAGCTTGCCGGTTCAAGAGTACGTTCACTCCAGGTCGTTGTGTTGACAAACCTGCGGTACGCCATCGACTGGCTAAAGCTTTTGCTGTTAGTAGTCATTGTCGCTCTACACTGTCTGCTTGGGATGCTGCACACATCCGAATGAAAACAGGTCAGCACCAGATCTGCAAGAACTCTTGTGCATGCAGCTTATAGCTTGTTCAAGTGCGTCTGCGTGCCACATAAAGCGCTGTGAGGGACAATTTGTTCAGCAGCCATGAAAAGCTCTTGAAAAGAGATTCCAAGGGTATACATATGTCAGCAACTTTGCAACTGCTAGCCTCAAAAAAGGCACAACTCGAGCAGGAGCTATCTCACCTTGAGAAGCAAGTAAGCAGACTGACTATCTTGAGCGCTAGGTTGTGCTACCGACTATGCTTTGACATTAGGGATCGTATCCCATCAGCACCATTTGACACTTGCAGCTGTATGAAAAGGAAGGTCACTATCTGGGAGCAGAGCACTCCCAGCATGGTAATGTCATCAAGGTGCGTTCAATCCGCAATCACTTGTAAAGCGCCCTGCGTCAAAACTTGCACTATACCACGTTAGCTTGAGCAGGGGTTTGAGGGTTTCCTGTCCTCAAAAGATGTGCTAAAGAGGAGAACCAGGGCATTCAAGGTGGAAGATCGCGCCTTCAGCTTGTCATCAAAGACCTCCTATGCTGTAAGTTGCGTAGCTCTTGTTTCTTTTGATGGTCATTGACATTGCTCCGGTTTGCTTGCCCCTGGATGCCAAGAAATTTGTGTAGCAGTTGAGCATATTTATGCACCTGTAAATGTCAACTGGTACTTCTGCAGACCAGCGAGCTGCAGCAAGCAGAGGAGGCCACCATGCAAGATGGTGAGCGACCTCACATAGGTCGTAGCGCCAGGCATGCATCCAAGGTGAGGCACAAGCCAAAACACAATCTACATGCAGGCACACTTGCTTGCAAGCTGTTTTCTTCAGGCTGTACACTGCTACCCAACATTTGTGCTGACTAGCATTGTTGATGTGCAGACTGCTGCAGCCAAAGCTGCTGCCAGGAACAAGCGATGATGTGTCCAACACTGGTGTCCTCAAGTCAGGACCATTGACAATCATGCACAGCGAATGCTGCTGGGTCCCTTGTTTGCATGGGTCACATCACATTTCTCAATTGCATCAGCTGATAGCACATGTACCACCATGGGGCATCTGTGGCATCATACAGCTGCCATTATAGCAACATGTTGCTGAGGAAGCAGCTGTCACTGCAAAACCATGTGCTAGTTTGCAGTGATCATGAATTCATGAGGCAGGGGCTGGAGACCAGCATCACCAGTTCAAGAACTATAGTGTGTATGCACTGGATCTGAAAATCTGCTACACAATTATCCTTTCCTCCTTCAACCGGAATACAAAGCTGGTCTGCATCCCAATTTTGTGATGTACTGCTGCAATCTCTACAATGCGACATGGATTTCAGTTGAGTATTCAGATAAAGGCCATTAGGGGCAAAACTGATATGCAGCATGATAGGCCACTCAGTGACGAATAAGCAGAGTGTCTATCAAAGCAGAACAAGGGGTAGCTCGATTGCCTGAATGAAGACCAGTGCCTTCAATGCGTCACAACAAGCATGTTTACCAGCCCAGCTAAGTTCTTTAAACATTGCTCAACAACAAACTTTGCAAATATACAGACATAAAATACTGAATGTTCACTAGACCCTGAATATGAGACTTGAAAGCAGCTGTACACTCACTGCTCTGCTTCATCGTGGAGCTCAGAGGGTGCTGATTCAGCACTGTCTCTCTGAGTGGCTGTAGTGGCTGTTTCTATAAGGCGTGCATCAAGAACTGCCTGGTTCTCCTCCAGCCTGATACGGCGCGTGTTGTATGACCGACAGCGCGAACATTTCAAACCTAGGATATGGAACTGCACCCTGCTGGGTTTGTTGCAGTCATTGCACAGAATATCCACCCTCCAATTAGCATAGTCTTGTGGCATGGGTGTCACAGCAATCTCAGCATCCAGGTGCTGCCAGTATGGAGCCATGTCCATGTATGACTTCATGCATATCGGACAAGACATCTGCTGATTCTGTATCATACTCTGCAAGTCAACAATCTAGTGAGTACCATGCAGACTCAGCTGCTCTAACTTGCCACAGCACAAGCAATTGCACCACAAAGCACACAATGACAAGGTAATGCTGCAGTCAAAGTTCACACTGATGACACATGGTCCATGCAAATTGCAATTCCACAATCAGTCAGCAAATTTTGAGCAATGAGAAGTAGCTTGGGTGATAGCCACCAGTTGGTCAGGAACTGACAGCTGTGCAGAGAACTCACTGTCAGGCAAGACTCATGTATTGTATGACCACAGTTTAGAACCGCAGTTGGTCGTACAGAGTCAAAGAGGAACTCAAAACATACTGGACAGTTCTGCTTCATGCTGTTCTGTACACAAATGTGTTTGCCCTGCAGATCAGGACATTATCCATTGCATGCTTAGCAGACCATTCTACTGTTAGCACACACAGCCTTGCAATATATGCAACAAACCGTGAGTTGCAAACAAATGACAACGCCATGCAAAATGATTGGGGGCCAGGGTGCATGTGGGTCAGGAAAATTGATGTCCAGCGTACCAATCTGAAAGTGTTTGACCTTAACATCAATACAGCACACAGCAATACAGCACACAGCAATTACAGCATACCGATTGAAGGTGTTCACACTACCTGAAGCTTCTTGTCATAGCAGCAACCACATGTTTGACAGTGAAAGAATTTCTCTCTGCCACCCACTCGACAAATACCACAGTCATCACAGTGGAACTGCTTCTTTGCTGTCTCGTCATCAAAGAATATACACTCCATGCAACTGTAGACCCCAAAAGTCACAAAGCAGTGCTGACAATGCTGATTGACAGGCTGCCGTGTGCCGCATAAAGCACACACAAGCTCTTTCACATTTTTACGCTCCAGTTCGTGCCTCTTCTTGGGATCCTGTACAACAAATCTGTACATCAATGAACAGTGCTGCTGATGAGTTGGGGTGTCAGCAGATAGTGCAGACTGCCTTACCACTTCATTCTCTGACTTGACGTCATTATGGCAGTGTCTACACCAGAAAACCTCCCCACAGCAAGGCGCAACCAGTTTGCAGCGCCTGCGATAGTGTTCACACCCATGCTGTAACTCTCCCTTAGTGTCTTCCAAGCCATTAGAGTCCGTGTCTCTGGCACTTGCTGGGTTTGACTGTACTGGAATTTCCTGAGCTGCTTTGAAATGGTCCTGCATGGCAGGTTATTGCATCTACACCAGAAAGCTCGTCTTTGCTTCTGTAAGCGTATTGCAAGACTCTGTGCAGTGCCAGTTGCAGAGAAGGTCGTATTACCTCTGATGACATACACACTTCATCTTGGCTTGCAGAAGCATCATCGATTTCGTTGGACTGCATCGGGGACTGCTGGCCAAACCGACGCTAGGGGATACTTTATTTCCACATCCTACCAAGATCAGGGACGCACTATTGTCCAAGTTTCAGCACAAGCGCTAGCCATACTCAACGCAAATTCTCTGGAGACGCTACGCAGGCAAACTGAGCATTGCGCGTGAGCTGTGCGAAACTTACTTGCGGTGTCAAGTCTTGCTTTGAATGCATGCAGACACATGATGTGATTACGAGAAATGCAAAATTTCACAAATTCGATACGCCGAGGCTGCAACGAGGTGGGGACATAAGGCGTTGCGATTTGATGGCTTTCTGCAGCTCAGTTTCAGGGATCGAGGCTCTGTGTTAGGGATCGACGCTGTACGGGTGTTGCCACAGTCACTTTTCGTTGGCAGGACACTTGCAGGGTCTTAGTTCACGTGGTGATCACATATCATGCCTCGGATACCTCGTTCACCTCAGAACGCGTGCATGGTTCATTCTCGGTGCCGCAACATGCGGGTAATGCGCTTTGGTGTAAGGGCTACTAAAGCTGTTGTAACGGTAGCCGGCGTCGGTGCGTTGGGGAGGTTTGCGAGGGGTGGTCATAGCCGGCGTTTTGCAGGTACCAATATGCGAGTGTTCGGCAATGCCGTCGCCTAGTGTTGCACGCAAACTCATGTCGCATCTATTGCAGAGCAAACGCGTTCAGAGTCTGCCAGAGCAAGTTGTTTTGAGCATGTATCTTACAGATACACAGATCAGTGAGACGGCAGACTTCGTGGAAAGCTCACTGCATCTTCCAAAGGCAAGTACTGCTCCTCAGCAGCAATAGATTCTTGTTCTGATGCACTTGACATGGATTTGCATGTTGTTAAGTGCAACTAGCTTCATGCTGATATAGCTGCCTCACCTGCAGGTGATAGAAGCAATGCACTATGCTGGTGATGATGCTCGTGTGCATGGCCTAGTCACATGCATTGGTCCAGATGGGACACCAGGCCTAGCACAGATCCAAGAGCTGCGCAATGCAATCTCTGAATGTAGGTGAACACACCATTTGAGTATGTACCGGTAGGTTGTTGAATTCATAGCACACATGCAGCTGGCTGGCACAAGCAAATAGGTCTCCATGTATACATGACAACATGAGCTATATGTACCAGCAATTGCTCATCAAGGCTACCACATTTGTCATTTCAAGGGTACCTGTCTAAAGGCATCGACAGCTATTTATGCTGTGCTGTGCTATGCTGTGCTCTGATTGTTGTACACTGCTTATTGTGTACCAAATCCTTCAAACGCTTCACCTGATGTTGATCTATGTCCGGTTTTGACCTTTTATGACACTTCTTAGGGAGGCCAAGCAGGACGCTGTGCCCACAGTGGCATTTCTGACTCATTTGAAGGAGGCAACAGTGGTACTCCGAGCTGTTACCTTGCCTCAGCAGGTCTATGCGCAACCCGCTGGTCAACTAGCCTTAACAGGTGACATGCAGGTTCCATGCATGCACAGCTCACTGCAGTCTGAGGAAGCTGCAACCACATGGTGTCTCATTTAAGCGATAAAACAGCTCTTGACACATCTCCTATTGCATTTGCCTACTTACACACTCAGGTGCTCATGGTAAGTTGCTCAGGTTGGCATCTGAGAGCTGATTGGCAGTTCTGTGCTGCAGTGGGAGAGTAGCATTATGCCTGTGACAAACATTGTGTTATGCCATGCAATGCCTGACTGTCAGCACTGTGCTTGCTGTGTTGCCTAGCCGGGATCCAAACCACAGCCTCCAACCACAACCACAACCACAAGAGGAAGAATACGAAGCCTCATCAGAAGGTATGGAAGAAGAAGAATACGGGGAAGACGACTTGCCCAATGCACTGCTTCAGATTTTGGTTACAGAAGAAGGAGAGAGCATTGCGGACGTTCTGAAAGGAATCCAAGTGAGCTTGAGCCAGCAGAGCAAAGTCATGTACAAGTTAACGCAGATCATGGAGAGATACGCGAAACGGGCCTGATTGTAACCTTTACTAGCCATTCCCTTACAAAACAATTACACTAAGCGTCCCACACTGGGCCAAAGGCTTGGATTCCATGTCGTCGACAACCCTGTACAATACTTTTGGTTCCAGCCAAGTTGCTCACACAGAAGACCACCTCAGCCTTCTGCTTACGGTAGGCATCCACAACTAGGTCAACTAGGTTTGGCCTGCCATTCACACTTGTGTCATACAAAGTCAGCTTGTTTTCAGGGCAGCCTTTGCGCAGCATCTGAACTACTGTCAGACCGTATGTTTTCTCAAAAGATGATCCGACCCAGATGAGGCTGAAATTGGTCAGACCTTTGTTTGAAAAAAGAGAAATAAAAACACCTATAGCTGCGCCAGTGCAGATGGCTACTCCACTATGGTACATGCGGTGGCAGTAGCTGAAACCTGGAAATTTTATGAGTCGTGTGTACATATACTCAGGTGGTTGCTCAACAAGAGCTTTAGTAAAGTCTCCTACTGCTGAACAGATCATGTAGTGAGAATTTTCCTGACGATCCTGACTAAAGAAGCCAAAAACGTGCCATTCTGAGAGTGGACCTCTACTGATGCGGCCATACAATCCTGTCCTGACATACCCTTGAAACTTCAAAAGTGTGATGCGCTTTGATGCCGGAATCTCAGCGACAACAGGCACTTTCGATACGCAGCACCAGGGCAAAGCTACAAGTACAAGGGTCACTAAGCTTAGCCACAGCCAGTAGCTGCCAAGGAAGTTGCGCCACCTGTAGTCTGGACCTCCGTATAGGAGGATGATGAAGATCAACATGACAACCAAGGCTGCCCATCCTGTGTACCTATGCGCATGCTCAAATAGGTTGTGGAGCTTGAAGCGCAGTGCAGGTGTTGCACTGAAACATGTCAGTGTCACAATTGCCATCAGAGCATATCCAAAAATCTTGACCCATATTGTGAACAGATGGTGTTCTATGGCAAGGTAAACTGCTGCATAGATGAGCCATATGAGACTCCCGATACCGCACCCACTGTGAACTCCTCCAATATGGAGTAAAAAGTTTGTGACTAGGCCGCGTAGAAAGGTGGGTGCCCATAAAGTCCCCAACCCCTCCTTGGTACCAGCAGTAACGAGCAGAACCAGGGAGGTGTACAGCATTCGCATAAACACCTGCGCGACATGACATGCAGGCCACATAAAATACAGCTTGTACCAGAAGCTGCAGGAATCGGCGCAAGCATTTGAACAATTTTTACTGGCCCACCTCATTGCGAGCTAGTACGCATATGAGCGTGTTAGCCAGTGCAAACTGCACTCTGTGTGTATGAGCCCACTTCCATGTCTTGGTCGATGAAAGGACGACGACGACCACGTTGAAGGCTACAATCCAAGCGAACAGCTGTCTGTAGACTGTCAGCCAATCTAGGGCGCGTGTGCAAGAAAGGCTCCGGAGAGGCGATTTCTTTGTCTGTGCTACCATCACTTTTGGATCTTCACCTAAGATACGAAGAGCATCAAAGGCTTGGAACGAGGTGTCTGAATCTCGTGTCGCGGTGATTTGCTGACTAGGTGTCGCGGTGATTTGCTGACAAATCATTACATACACTGACGTCATCCATCCGATTTAGATTCCGAATGTAGATTCCTACTGCGAAACGCATTTGATTTTCAACCCACTAAAAGACGTATTCATTTGCGCGAGGGACGCGTCTGTTTCGGTTCTGGTGTGACTGGGGCCCTGACTAGCAGTTCGACATCGTCTTCTGTTTGAGTGCCCCAATGAATCCCTTCAAAGGAGTAACACATGAACAGTGGGCCGTTCCGTAATTCACCGACATACACCTCGAAGGAGCGTGGAGGATACACAAAGTCCGACCACAGTCTACACACATCACCTTCCCTAATCACCATTGTGCCTGTAAGAGTGTTGACCACATTTAGCGTGCGTTTCTTCAGACTTGTTTCCGTTATCTTTAGACTTACTAGTCATTTGCGAGTCTAAAGATAAGGTTTCTGTGAGATAATGACAGATGGCCTTGTTGGAGTTCCTCTACTACGTTTTTTCCCCTGCCTGGCAACATTGCAAAATAGGCATATGGCGGGGGGACTACTGTGATCTTTGGCAGAGATATGCTACTACCTTGGGGTCAACCATGACAGAAGTCATAGTCTTCCAATGCTATGGAAGCGAGGCCTTGGAGACAATACTGTTTGGATATATTTGGAGAATGCATGTGGCGGGGGAAGTGTATGAACGGGAAGCTTTCGCCTCATTCATAAAATTCGGAAGAATCATGTGCTTAGACAGTGTCCAAATGCCTCCTGAAAGAAAGCAACAGCTAAAAGACAAAGAAAACCGAGTACTTTTGAAGAAGAAGCGAAAGGAAAATCAAAAAATATTGACAGCTTTCTTTCAACGCAAATAGTAACGTCGATCTGTGTGAAGTACAGCTCCTTGCAGAAAAATGCGTGATATTTGGTATCGTGCTCCTTATGAATGTAACAAACATGCAACAATTGAATGAACATCCGAATTGGGGGGATCTACCGACAGCAATATCGAGGAAAATAGTTTTATCATCCTTTTTGATGAAAGAGACTGACAGGTTGAACGCCTGTTTCGAAAATTTGCGAACTATCTTGAAGAACTGGCATGGCGAAACAGAGGAGAACAGGTCGGACGTGAAGCGGATCCTTTTTACAAGGAGTGACATTATACTTTCAGTCACTTTCTATGATGACAAGTGGGGGGTTACTGCAAAGAAAGTGGTGGAAAAGGGCAACAGAATAATCATCGATAAGATTTACATCGATGATGGTGACCTATCCATGACAACTGCTCCTCTTTGGTCATGGGACTTGTGAATTGTCATTTGTTTGTCATCGATTTATTCAAGTGATGGTGACCCTTGCCTTCAATAGTTTCCTTTTTCTCACGAACATGGTTTGTAAGGGGCTGATGCATGACATCACGTTTTTCTGCTAAAACTTGATGGCTAAAACCAAGCCGGGCACTGCGAAAGATGGGACAGCTCAGCAAAGGGCCCGGAGGCGTCCATATTGCTCTGCTTGTCTCGTCTTGGGGGCTCTGACCCGAGCCTACACAAGTCTTGTGCACGTGAAGGCGTATGGTATCGTACAGGTCGATGGGGAGGTCCCCCGAGGTGACTGCACCGCGGAAAGCGATATCGAAGTACAGTAGGTCGCACCACGACGTGTGGTTCCGCGTGGCCTGTTCGGGTGTGTTGGCTTGGTAAGGGGGTATCTCACCATGCAAGACGCCATCGACAAACCAGTACGATTTGGTGAAAGGCAAACAGATGACTTTTGGTGTCGGTTTCGGTTTCGGGCGGTATCGGGGGTCTTGGCTTACACAGGGAGAAGGGTCGTTGACGTACGACCAGGGCAGTGAACTGTGATGCCACATCATTTGCTGCTAGATCACAATTTTAAGTTGGTGTTTTCACGTTACAGAGGCATCTTGCATAAACCCTAAACCTTAAACCCTAAACCCATAAACCTGCGACTGCTGGTAACCTGTCACAAGGCGCAGATCTTGCCTTTGTCTTGCTCTCTTGACTGTGCCAAAGATGCGGTGTGAGTCTGTTCCATGGTGACAAGCTTTGCTGTTTAGTTCTCCGCTTCTGGCAGAGAACAGCAATTGAGTGCATGCATGGGGCTTTGAGGAGGCTGCTGGGGGTCAGCCCTGTTGTGGCATGTTGCTTGGGCAGTGTTGTGACTAGGCGCTGTTGTGATGAAACATTGTGCTGTATGCTTGCTTGGTTGCATTGCTCACAAGGCTGAGCATGCAGATGAGCTGCTCCAGATTTTCAGTGAGTCCGTGTCTGCTTGACTTGATCTCAGATTGAATCTGCAGGAAATTTGCGAGCCAATTGAGCAATGTAACTTTGATTGACATGGTTGCTGTGTAACTAGTCATGGGCTTGGCTGAATGTGAACATGCTGGCTGCAGGTGCTTGCAGCGGTAGACAATGCCCCCTTGACTGTCAGCGATGCAGTCAA
>JAABUP010003437.1_pt1 | contig 28002 bp, 41 predicted proteins | sample 5559201 | NCBI WGS metagenome assembly JAABUP01 (sample SAMN10711887, study PRJNA513373) | rock metagenome | isolation source: Antarctica rocks | place: Antarctica | reverse complement strand
GGGAGTGAGTGAGTGGGTGAGTGAGTGAGTGAGTGAGTGAGTGAGTGAGTGAGTGAGTGAGTGAGTGAGTGAGTGAAGGAGAAGAGCAGCTACCCTGGGGCCGTGCAGCTGGGACAGGTGGGTCCAGCTGGGCATGGGGTAGAAGTCTGGTTTGGACTGTGCCAGCTCTATCACAGCTTTGCGAGCATAGCCTGGCAATGATGGGCCGCTGCTTTTCAGCATGGCAATGTTCTTGTCTGTTTTGCCCTGTCTGAACCACGCACGTGAGTTGGTCACATTAGCCTTGCTTTGGCTCTTGCAATGGACAAGCCAATGCTAGGTGCAATCAACAGAGCATGCAAGATGCAACAAGGGCATTGTTGTGACCCTACGGCAACTCGGACCATCTGCTGTGCCAAATTTGCAATAAGCTGTTGACATGCCACTCAGGGTAGCTCTGGGCAGCCTTAGGAGGTTCCCGTTATGATCACTGAAAAATGTAAACATTTCTTTTCTTTTCTTGCACTCAGGGGAAGCTAAAGACAAATGCAATTGTCCTGAAGACCGGCTACAAACTGACATACATGCGGTTCTTGTTCATGCACTCAACAACAACAGTGTTTGGCACCAATACGCACACATTGTGCGGCAACAGTACACACACAACAACAAGCAGGTAAGGACCAGCTCGGCATGTGGATGTGAAGCACGTGCAAACCTATGCAGCAAGTAGCAGTCACAGAAAATGCGATCAGGCAGTGCTATGAAGGGAAGCTTGATGTGTTTGCAAAGTTCCCTTGGTATGTAATACCGTATGCATGAGTAGCAGTCAACACACCTTATGGCATCAGCAAGCTCTTGTGGAACAGTAAGGCTCACATGGCAGTCTTTACTGCTCCTCCCATCCCATAACACGATGCCGTCCTGCATGCACACCAACATTTGTGTAACATATACTACAACCGTTGAAATGAAAGTATGTCTCATTTAATGAGTAATTACTTATTTGTTGGCTGCAGAACTTGTCTTCAGAGGTTCTGCAGAGGTTTACATAAAACCCTGCAGACAAGTTCAGGGCTTTTTGTAAACCTCTGCAGAACACATCTCATAGCAACTGCAAGTTATATCAGCACAGGTTCAGCCCATGATTGACATATTGTGAATTTTGTGTGGCAACAGAATGGCTCAAAGCTGCAAATGCACTGGACAGAGGGAGCAGATACATGGTGAAATAAGACTTATTACTAGACAAGATTAGAGACATTGTTTTGGTCTGTCTGTCTGTCTGTCTGTTCATGCCCAGGCAGGCCCTGCAGCCCCACTAGTGCTTGATCACATGGTCTTCATAATGATGGTGATGATGAGGATAATGACAAACGATAGCATAGCATGCCATGCAGGCAGGAGTTCCTTGTTCAAACAGGAGCTATAGCATCACAGTATTGTGCCAGCTGAGCTATATCACCTATGACTGGACAAGAACATGCATTCAGATTGTTGGTAGTTTTGTGACGTACTAGCTATTGGCATCATGATCAGCTCAAGAGCCAACACTTGAACGCAGGCCACCAGCACCCCCCCCCCAACACATTGAGCTTATTCATAATGACCTCACTTGCTGCAATTTCCCCAAACACAGGCGTACCTTTACGGCGCACCTTTACAGCGTACCTTTACGGCGTACCTTTACGGCGTACCTTTACAGCGTGAGCTTGAAAGACAGCATGCGGTGGAATTGCTGCTGGGTCAGAAGGGGTCACTTGTGTCATATGACACCATGCATGGAGTAGACCTGCTTGTGTCTGTAGCGGCGTATGTAGCTATCTGGCATGATCTGCTGCAAGGCAGACCTCACAACACTGCCTGCCCCATCAGCTCCCACTAACAGATTGTATCCCACCTGCAGCAGTGTGTGCATGCATGCCACTGACTATGATGTACCTGCCAGATATGCTTTCAAGCTGTGTCACATGCAGCAGTGTGTGCATGCATGCATACATGTATATACTATGATACGCAATTAAGATTTGCTTCCAGAAAAATGTGAGTGATACATGATATGTGTGTCAGCCTGAGTGACTCTGAGCATACTTGAAAGATGTCTAGAGTGTAAGCTCAGACAACAAGGGATGATGAGAACATTCATTAATGGCACAGCTGGCTCTGGCTGATGCAGCTGCTGTCAGTGTGCAGTAACATGTGCGTACTAATGGACCCTGAAGGTTACAGCTGTTTGGTTATATACATACTACATGTTGGCTGTATACCTTACGAACACTGGCAGAATAGTAACTAGAGCATCGCAGGTGAGACAGGAGACTGGCCAGTGACAGGGGTTGGGCTGTGTTGACGGCAATGATGACTGCAGGATTGCTGCCTGAGCTGAGGCAAGGTTTGCTAGATCACAAAGAACAGTGTACACTTTACCATCTTGAGCTGAAGTGATTCCAGTGCACACCTCTGTTGTGTTTGATCCATCTTTGGATAGGTGGACCAGTTGCCTTTTGAAGTTCACGTGTGTGACTGCGGTGTTGTGGTGGAACTCGATGGCCTGTGGGAAGAGGCGCTGCGCCTCTTGAATGATGCGTAGGGCAAGTTCATCGCTGAAAGCCCTCGCGCACATGGGGCCCTGTGTCATCGGCACGCTTGCAGAGAGTGATTTTCTACCATCTGCCTTGAACAGTGCTGCTTCTGCATCATGAGCAACAAACAGTGGTGAACATTCAAGACCCATGTTGCTTGTTTTGATTTTCTGCTAAGTTTGCTGAGTTGGCAAATGGTAGCCCAGCTGGCTGAACACAGACTAGCAACAAGTCTCAGGTTCCAAAGCGGTTCATATCAAGAGGGTGGTCCGGCTGGTCAGGCAGTGCGGGTAGACACAAAATTACCAAGATGTGTCCCTTGAGTAGCAATGATAGGGTCCATGTTCACATTTGCAAGCTTGAGGACGCGCATCCCTCGTGAGGACAAAGTCAGCCTATAAGCCCTGTTGTCTTGCTGTGCTGGCCGCTCAGAAGGAAGGCTTGCCTGGTCATACACCTGAACTGCGATTGCACCTTTTATCATCTTCTAAGCTGATCTAATGGGGATGGCATCCTGCGTTTGAAGAATAGCGGATGCAGACTGCATGAACAATCTTTGCGCTTGCCAGCACTTTGTACACATCACATTAGTTGTTGAGAATTCTTTTGACAATCTCGTTGTTTTCAAGTATACAGTGACACCCAAGAACGCAGCATGCAGAGATACCTTAGATTGTGTGAAATCACATCTTGAACAAGCGCCTTGTATGGAATGTCAACAGCTACATCGTTGATATCACTAAAGCCTAACAATAGCTGCTGCTGACGCAGATGTACATAGTATGTGCTGACTGTGCCTTTGCTCTGAACATAGACATGGACTGTCATGCAAGGCAAAAGAACATGGCAAAGCATGGGCAGCGCTTTGGCACCTGCGCCAACAGATTTGGCTGTCAATCAATGAGCATCTGCGCAGTTGCAAGCAGAAGCCCACAATCAGCTGAGTTAGACATACATTCTAGATCTGATGTTCTCTTACAGCACTTGCACTGCAATGCTTATGCGGGACTGAATGACAGGCTGTCTTGCTCAACAAATATCCAGAAAGGTGGTGTTGAAATAACACCATTTGGTTTGGGTATATGAGCTACCATATGCTACGAGGCTTAAGCACGCTCTCCTCGGATTCGACGAGCCAGCTGGATGTCCTTGGGCATGATAGTGACACGCTTGGCATGGATAGCAGCCAGGTTAGTGTCTTCAAACAGACCGACCAGGTAAGCCTCGGCAGCCTCTTGCAAGGCTAGGACAGCTGAGGACTGGAACCTCAGGTCAGTTTTGAAGTCCTGGGCGATCTCACGCACTAGCCTCTGGAAAGGCAGCTTGCGAATTAGGAGCTCAGTGGACTTCTGGTACTTCCTGATTTCACGTAGGGCAACTGTCCCTGGCCTGTATCTGTGAGGCTGCACGAAAACAGGACACGCGCTCAGAGCCAGCAGAAAAGGGTGACGCCATATGCACCACACAAAATCACAAAGTTTCAGCCGCAGATACCATGATTGTACCTTCTTGACGCCTCCAGTAGCCGGTGCACTTTTGCGTGCTGCCTTTGTAGCCAACTGCTTGCGAGGCGCCTTGCCACCTGTGGACTTACGCGCAGTCTGCTTGGTGCGAGCCATGACGAGGATGCAGCAGTGGCAGGTGCCGGGATGCAGAAACTGATAAGCTTTTGCAGTTTGTGATGAGTGCGGGCACACTCCTGAGCTTTTTGAATGATGTGACAGGGCCTCTGCAACAGGGCGTTTCAGGACAAACTTGACCGAGCCGCCCATGTCATGCCCCTGCAAACGTGTCGCTGTCAAATAGCTTGAAAGGTTGGGCTCGTGCTTCACAAATCACCTCCCCCTGCACTTTGCTATCGGACTTCCTCAGACGTCTGTCTGCTTACTCGCATTCATTTAACAACAGCAAGAATGGCACCCAAGTCCGGAGACAAGAAACCTGCTCAGCCTGCCAAGAAGGCAGTCGCAAAGAAATCAACGGGTGGCAGGAGGAAGGGTTCCAAGAAGGCTGTTGAGAGCTACAAGATCTACATCTACAAGGTATGCTGTGCTTGCTCAGCTTGTGTCGCAACCCCTGCAACTGGCTTGTCTCTGTGGCAGGTAATTGACGGTGGTGATCCTGCCTTGCAGGTCTTGAAGCAAGTCCACCCAGACACTGGTATCTCCTCCAAGGCAATGTCCATCCTGAACTCTTTTATTGCTGATATTTTCGAGAAGATTGCTGTGGAGACTGCATCTCTGGCACGCTACAACAAGAAGCCCACAGTCACCTCCAGGGAAATTCAGACAGCAGTCCGCCTTATCCTGCCTGGTGAGCTAGCCAAGCATGCTGTATCAGAAGGTACCAAGGCAGTGACCAAGTTCACCTCTGCCTAAGAGTACAGTTCTACCTTCAAAAACAAATGGTGTTATTTCAACACCACCATCATGTGAATACAACATGTTTACATGTCAGCCTTCATGCAGACAAGTCTGCACAGTGCTGACTTCCGAACTGCTGACAATGGCACTGTCACAGAGCATTAGTGCCATACTATAAGGAAATTGCATTTCACAAACTGCACGGCACAGAACTTTTGCCTTTTTCAGCTTCCTTGGCATGTTACATGTCCCGTTGCACACTACATGACCACTTGTCTTTTGAAGCATCAATCAAGGATCCAACGAAAGGCTGATGATAAAGGCAGAGCTGAGCCAACCAAAGTCTCAAGCCAAAGCCCAAACATGCTTCAAGAAGGGGCTGCAGGAATATGCCGGCCACTGGTGTGTTGATGATTGTCACCTCATGGCAATAGGCTGAGTGTCCTTTTGAATGGTCATGCAAAGTTGCTATCAGCATCCCCTTCATGAACACGATGCTGATAACAACATTGCATTCAAAGCAGTTGCTACTGGTAAGCGTTACACCTTGAGGAGTTCCTTGTTGCATGCACCAGTTCTGAGCAAAGCACTCAAGCCCATACCATCACTCTACAGAGCATAACCATGGATATCAGATGACGCACACAGCGAGTCAATACAGAGCCTCACTCATCTACGCCTTGATTGTTCTTACACAACGTTGTTTCCTTGATAGATCTGGTCACAAATACACATTCCCACCAACCCAACATTGATTATTACTGTTGGTTTGCAGCAAAGCTGGGTAATGAGTGTCAGCAGAATGAGCAGCTTTGTGACAGCTGTACCCTCTCTACTCTTGAATACCCAATTTGTTGCAACAGAATATCATCACAAATTAGACTACGTTTTATAGCACCATCATAATTGTGGCAAATCACATCAGAGAGGCATGTTAGGGCGGACGTGCATGGTATTGTACACACCACTGCTTGCTGTTATTTCTTAGGCAGACTACAAACTAACCAACAGCTCAAGGCCACAGAGATTATGAAGTACTTGTCCGTGTAAGGTGGTGTTGAAATAACACCATTTTTGGTATAAGTATGTGCACAGAAGCGAATTTAACCGCCGAAACCATACAAGGTACGGCCCTGCCTTTTCAGTGCGTACACCACATCGAAAGCAGTGACGGTCTTGCGGCGAGCGTGCTCTGTGTAAGTGACTGCATCCCTGATCACGTTTTCCAAGAACACCTGTGTGAACCAGAGCCACACAACTCAGCTGAAGCCTCGTGACAAGGTCGTACAAGGAAATCACTACAACAGTCAGTAGGCTGACAGTGGGCTGACCCCCAAGAACTTCAGCTGGTTAGAAGTCTAACCTTGAGGACACCACGAGTTTCTTCATAAATCAGGCCAGAGATGCGCTTGACACCCCCACGGCGAGCCAACCTCCTGATGGCGGGCTTGGTGATCCCCTGAATGTTGTCACGAAGGACCTTCCTGTGACGCTTTGCGCCTCCTTTGCCAAGACCCTTGCCTCCTTTACCTCTGCCAGACATATTTGTATGACGCTTGTGTCGAAGGTGAGGGTCGGCTGAAGGCTGAAAGGACGGAGGCAGGACAGTGAGTGGTTGGCTGAATGCTAGTCACTGTCTTATAGGTGATGTCGCTTCAGAAATGCCCCTGTCAGCAGAACCAGTTTGAATTTTCTTACCGAGCAGGCCGTGTAATATTCTTGTTCTACAAACCGAATATTCGAATACTGTAGCAAGCACAGCTTGACCGAGCAAGCTTTGTAAGCACGATGCACTACAAGACATTGTCGCGGCTGCCTTGACAAGCCATAACTCTCATACTGTCGTTTGCCTACAGCCCCCCTTCTCCCCTCCACACAAAGTCTATTTGAAAAATGTCGGGACGTGGTAAGGGCAAGACTGCTGGCAAGAAGCAAGTCAGCAGATCAAGCAAAGCAGGACTGCAGTTTCCAGTTGGCAGGATTGCTCGTTATCTCAAGAAGGGCAAATTTGCCACACGTATTGGGGCTGGAGCTCCAGTTTACCTGGTAAGCATGTGATGCCTTCCTGGATGTCAACATCACCACGGTCACAGATAGCCTTGCAGTTGCATACTTTTTGTCAGGCAGTCAAATGTGCCTAGGAAGCGTCTGCTGATGAATTTGCTGACTGATGTCACGTAGCAAGCTGTTGACACCAAAGTCCAATGTCTTGCAGGCAGCAGTGCTTGAATATCTTGCAGCTGAGGTCCTTGAGCTAGCAGGCAATGCTGCTCGTGACAACAAGAAGACTCGGATTGTGCCCCGCCACATCCAGCTGGCAGTTCGCAACGACGAGGAGCTGAGCAAGCTGCTGGGAGGCGTGACCATCGCAGCTGGTGGTGTGCTGCCTAACATCCACAGTGTGCTTCTGCCCAAGAAGACAGGCAAGAAGGCTGAGGAGTAGTATCCTCATCCTGACAAAAGCAACCAAACCCAAATGGTGTTATTTCAACACCACCTTTCAGTTTGACCTCTTTGCAGTCTGCGTCCTAGAAAAGAAAAGACTACACCTTTTGGCGTCAGTTTGATGAGAAGCCAAGTATTATACCGGGCTGCCCAGTATTACGGAAGAGTGCGTTCTGGCCTGCATGTGGTAGTGAGGCTGATACAGACATGCTATTGCATATATCAACAGGGCGCTGCACACTATCTTTTGTGACGGCCAAAGGCAGCTCATCTGGCTCATGGTGATCAGACACGTTTGTATGTCTGCTACTGTGTATCAGTAGGACATGATGCTGTTGTGTCGCTTCCAGTATCATCAAGGGTTTGTGTAGCAGATGTCTTGGCTACGTCGATTCGACTATAGCAGCCATATAACATCTTATGTGTACGAACGCACACATTGAGACCGCTTGCATGGCGTCTGCATAGCTCACATGAGCCTCTTTGCTGCTAGGTAGCCCTCATATTGTCTATGGAAGTCTCACCCAATTGAAGCCTTCTCCACATGCTATCATTCAAGACGGACTGAACATGGCAGAGGCAAGATCTCTCTGGACCTCGAAGTGACAAGAACTTGCACTCGATGGACAGACCACAGGCATACGGATGGCTTTTGTCACTTGTGTTACACGACCCAAAACTGCACACAGCAAACATCATGCACATCACATGATGCAGGTGCTTTGCTGCACTTTGTTGAGCAGACTAGCCAGTTTGACCCATCCATGTTCATGGCAGGCACAGCGACAACGGTCAAAAGCAGTTAAGACAGAGCATTGCTTATGTGCTTGCAGCAACGTGTGTGATTTCCCTTGTGACCGGATCACGCTCGATGCCCAAGTGTGAGTCATAGTCAGGGTCTCGTTCTAGCCGATCCTCACGTGCGTCCTTGTCAATCTGCAGGGACATAAGCAAACGATAAGGTATTACACTGCAGGCTGACTTGACCACAGGCATTGCAAAAATGTCTCTTCCTGCCATTACTAAAGGCAGCACAGGACAGAGCATACTACTGCATGCAGTGTTGCATGCATTCTGTCAAGATGTGTACTGGACAATACCTGAATCTCTTCAGGTGTCTTGGCATTCTCTGCAGCATGTATCCTGGCCAATGCACTGTAATTGACAGCGCTCTGCATGATGAACTCAGCTTCTTCAGCGTCTAGGTCTCTCAGCTTCTTGGCTGGGTTGCCAGCCCAGATCTCCCCTGTTGGTACAGTTGTGTTGGGGGCTACCAGGCTGCCTGCTGCTACCATTGCACCTTTCTGGACCTGCAGATGGGCACAGATGGACTTTCAGCATTAGAAGAATTCTTTGGGCTACTTTGTCCTCACTGTAGACCTAGGTCTAGATTGTGCGAGCTGCTAACAGCTCAGCATGAATGTGCAAAGCAGGCAAACTGTGTGTATGAGTGCAAAGCGTGCAAAGCGTGCAAAGCGCGCAGTTGCAAACAGGCGGCCTGCCAATAGACGCCTGCAGCATTGTTTCGCTCAGTTGTTCATTCCATTAGACAGGTGTCTTCCCCTAGGCTCAGCACACTCAGCCCTGAGTAGCTGCCAGTAAGAGGTCCTCTCTTGGCAGTCAGCGTATCAACAGTAACGCACGTGCTGCTTTTTGGCAGCGTGTTGAGAGCAGCATGCAGTGGGTGTGAAGTAGATGGCTCATACCGTTACGCCATCCAGGAGGGTTGCCTTCATGCCCACTAGCGCACTATCCTCAATGGTGCAAGCATGTATGGTCGAGGAGTGACCTGCATGGACACCCATGATCTGTGGAACGGTTTTCCTGTATTTTAGCTACTGCATCTTCCTACTGGGTTTCTGCTATTGCAATTCTGCGTTTTTGCTACTGCAGTTCCGCCACTGGCTTTCTGCAACTGCACTTCTGCTGGAGAACATCTGCTGTTACGTCATGAACCTCATGGTAACTTGTCAACGTAGTCAACTTGTCACAAAGTGCGCAGTTCAGCCAACAGGTACTGTGGTGGCAGAATCTGAGAGCCGCGGCCTGTACAGCCAAGTTGTGCAAATGTACTGACACAGCATTCACAAGGCTTGCAGCTGTGTGCTGGCTAAGCAGGTTAGCAGTTGCAATGGTTGACTAAGACTGCATGAATAGTAGTAGCAGCACCAGCAGCAGCAGCACAAAGTGACACATGCAAATGACTGTGGGGTGGCATGCTTGGATCATCAAGTGTGCTATTGTGTTTGTGTGGTATGATTTGCCATTGCCATGAGCAGCATGCATGCTGATCAATTCTACAAATGGCAGCTCTCATGCTTCATGATGAAGACATGGTTGGCATGCATAAATGTATGATGTGATGCTGCAGTCAAGTTGTGAGCTGTAGACTTCATGATCATCCTGCAAAAGAAGGCAAGGGGCAACAGGGAGAGTCAAGATTAGGCAAGGCATTTATTGCATGAGAACTGTGCTCAAAGAATGCAAGGCCTTACCGCCAGGCTTGCAGCACACACACATGCAGGTGTGCAGATGCTGATGGGGCAAGGCCTGCGTAAGGAGTTAGCGCACCTATGGTCACATTGTTGCCAATGATTGTTGGCAGGGCTCTATCTTGTGCATTGTGCTTTGCCACATGCACGACAACATTGTCTTGGATGTTGCTGTTCTCCCCGACCTTTATGCTGTTAACATCTCCTGCAGCATCACATTCTGCATGTTGTGCAGGAGCATCCAAGCCAGGCCTCATCAAACATCAATTTGACTGCAGCAGCCTGCTCAAGGTTACCAGAGCGTATTGTACTTGCACAAATAGTATAACAGAACAAGTGTTTACCTCGCAATACAGCCCCATACCACACAGACGAGCTCTTGCCCAAGGAGACATCACCAATCATGGAGGAGTTGGGTGCTACAAAAATGTCCTCAGCTAGTTGAGGCCTTTTGTTTGCAAAAGCTTGTAGTGTCTGATGCTTTGACACTGCACACCAAAGCAGACTCTTGTGACATTGTACGTATGTTTACAAACTTTTGTGTATAAAACGTCTGCAGCAGATGTCACAAATTCGAGCAACGGCATGATAGCCTTACATGTTTCTCTATAAGCATATTTGCCCTGCATGGCTGCCCCCATGCTGTCGATGGCCTGCCCTGCCGTACGTATGGCAGTGCCCAAGCTCTTGACAATGGTGGCTGCCATGTCGAGCGCAAACTCCCTGCGCTATCAAGATCCGTAGAGCCGTATGGCTAACACTCCAGTGTCAGTCGGCGAAGTGATGTAGACGATTCTGAGCGATACAGCGTCAACATGAAAAGGTGCAGCTCATGCTCGCATGACACCGTGATTGCAGATCTCGAACGAAAATTATGGTATGCGTTGGAACGCAGTATCGACCTGGGCAATCCGCACAACGAACTCACGAGGTTCAACTGTATATGCAATCGTAACTGCAATTTTACGGCGCAATAAATCGTCCGGAAATAATACAATCAAGCCAAAATTTACGAGCGAGTCAAGTGGTCTTTAGTTTAAGGCAGCGTCCGTGACGCATCATATTGTGTTGTGATCCCGTTCAGCTCCTGGTACCTGTACACTTTCCTGTCCCTGTACAGTCTCCGAAGGGATTTTGCCGGTCCACAGACATCTGAGTGCATCACGTTGTAGTCAAAGCAGCTCTCCTTGTCAACAGGAGCAGCTAGGCCCTGGCCAGACTTGTTGATACCTTTCGCGACCACTTCCACTTAAATCACTTGCCAGTCAGGGCAGCATCACTATGGCGTGCGCCTGTGCTGCCCTATATATGCTCAACCTGAAAGGAGACATCCTTATTCAGAGGACGTATAGAGACGATGTTGAGTAAGTTCCTTTCGTCTGAGACTTGCGAGTTTCTGTCAGTTTTTGCAGCTCATTATAGTGCTGACAGGCGACATTGTTTTGTGCTTTCATACAAACATCAATGTGCTTGTCCACCTCCACTGGTGCCTAGCTTGTATGTAAGTCCAAGCTGCTGCGCAGGCGCAATTTAGCAACTGCGTTCCGCACGCACATCATCAACTCTCCCAAGGAGACAGAGCATGTCTCCACCTCAAGCCCAGTCAGGGTGTTGGGCTCCTGCAGCTTCATGTACATGCGACATAACGATGTCTACATCCTGGCTGTCACAAAGAGCAATGCAAATGTGATGCTCTCGTTCCAATTCATGACTCAGGTATAGTGCTGCAACTGTTACCTGGATTGTGGTCGACACTGCGTCGTTGTACCCAACAAATGCAGTGCCACACATACATTAACCAGCATTACCATTGATGCTACTACTCTGGGCGACTCGTTATGTATCACAGCTGGATGCATCAATTGTGCGCCTTTCAACATGGTCTTTCTCATCTGCATTTGCCAGAGTCTGTACTCAGACTCCAGGCTCATACGCACAATACATTATTCATTCATCAGCTGAGCTGTCAACTATAAAGCTCTAAAAGCAGACGAAGTCACATTGACGTTTGTGTTCTACAGATAGTTGCCTTGTTCAAGAACTACTTTGGTGGAGAGTTCAGCGAGCAGAGCATCAAGAGCAATTTTGTGCTCATTTATGAACTGCTAGATGAAATTTTGGATTTTGGGTATCCTCAGGTTTGGCGTCCATGCTGTGCCAACAAGCAATTCTCTTGATCAGTGTGCATGCATGATCCCATACAGCAGCTTCATGCTTGCAAGAGTCTGCTCCCTCACATCTCAAGTCACTGTCTACAGTGTGATGCTCGTCTGGCTTTGCAGTTGCTTGAGAAGCTTTTGTAGATCATGTTGTTGCCATGCGTTTACGGTTCTCCTCACACCTTGCTGCATGGCAGCAGCATTGCAAAGGAAGCCATACTGCACTGCAGCAGTTGATGTTCTGATAAGCAGCACTTATCAGCATTTATAGCATTTATCAGAAGCAGTAGACATCAATCTGTCTGCAGATTGTGGATGCAAACATTCTGAAACAGTACATCTTCCAAAAGGGTTTCATCACAGAGTCTGCCAAGCTCAAGAGGGAGCAGGAAGCCGCCAGCTCCACGCTGCAGGTACAGTAGACCCTAAGCAACCCCTACGTTAACCCTTAACATATCCTAAGTATAGTCATCATGTACTGCACCTCCTGATCAGTCATGAAGTATTTGTCAGAATTGTCATGTGCATGCAGCAATGCAAAGCCCTGACAAGCAGGACATTGTTGTGCACGTGTCATTGCTGGTTGACCACAGTCTGGCAATGTGCTGTCGCAGCCACAACAAGCTGCCAACGCCCACCTGCGCGCAACATTATGCTTTCTGCGTCGCTTGGCATGTCATCCCCAGTGTCATCCCCAGTGTCATCCTCGCAGATTCTCATCACTAGTCTAGCCATCTACTCTTACCCTTTGTCATGCTTTGCTGTCAATGCACATTCCATGGGCTATTTGGGTGGTAATGTTACTGTAACAGGTAATGATGATGAAGAAATACCAGAAGCACGTATTGCACAATGTAGCGTCAATAATGTTGTAATGTATATGATTTTGTTATACATATGTAAACCATATACCTGCATGTCTAGGTGACAGGAGCAGTTGGCTGGCGCAAGGACAACCTGAGGTATAAGAAGAACGAGGTCTTCCTGGACATTGTTGAGCAGGTATGTCCTATAAACAGCAGGGCACCAGGCATGCCCAGAAGCACCTTGTTGCTATCCAGCAACAGGCATAGCAACACGAGGGCAACAACACAATGTTCTAGATCAGCTGGTTTTGTGCTTGAAAAGAAAAAGGAAATCCTACGCCGTTAGGCGTTATAGCGAGAATGCGCCAACTGTCTTGAGCTTAGCCCGAGGCAGCTCTGTGCTTGCTTCTGTCCATGACAGCAGGCATCAAATAGATAAGCAAGCCCCATCTTGCATCATCAGTCTCTCAGATGGACTTTGCAACAGGTTGCTTCAGTCATCAACGTTGCACATGGTATCAGCTCAGCTACATCACAGATGTCAGCATAGGCAGTGGCTAAGGCCTCATGGGGATGCTTATGACAGACTACTCTTTGGAGAGACAAGACTTGCCCTGCACATACCTAGCTCCTCATGAGCCGGAAAGCGTTGGTATTATCATCGTCATTGTCAGTATTATTATTATCATCATCAAGCTTGATATGGGAGCAGATAAGCTTCTGGATCATTGCAGAATGGCCATCAGTTCAGACAGACTTTGACATTGCCCTCAGCCCTGCACTTTGGTTCGGGACAGCTGCTGCTATTGCTCTCAAAAGCTTCAACTTGCAGCTGCTAGTCACGTGGATAACATCATGCCAAGGGACTGAGCGCAGCACAACAGAACACTGCCTGCGAGCTGAAAAGCGCAGCTAGGAAGGCGTTCAGCTGTGACAACGAGTTGAAATTCTCTTAATGCCGCCCCACTGCTTTCTGCATCCAGCAGGTATGGGCCATACACAATAAGAATAACGAGAGCCCAAACAACAGCAGCAAGAATATCAACAGATACCGTCACAGCAGCATTGACAGCAGTAATAATGACCAAGGTATCAGCAACACCAGCAGCAGCAGCAGCAACAGTCAACATATATGTATGACACGCACAGCATAGATGCCGATCAGACTGTGTACATAACATTGGTGCGGCAGCAGTCTTCTTCCTGTGCGCAGAGACAGGCTGGTCAATGCTCTGGGTGCAACTGCAGGTCAACATGCTGATGAGCAACAAAGGAACCGTGCTGCGGTGTGACGTGAACGGCAAGATTGTGATGAAGGTCTTCCTGAGTGGCATGCCAGATGTCAAGCTGGGCCTGAATGACAAACTGGAGGTGTGTTATTCATTCATTCATTCATTCATTCATTAGATTTTAAAGGTCATTGGGGCCAACCATGACCATTTGACCAGTAGACTGAAATGCCAAACAAAGATATGTACTGTGACCTCTGCCCTGTGACTCTTCTTGCTCAAGTGGGTGCTGCGCATGTGCTGCCATGTGTCGTTTGCTTTGGGCAGCTTTAGATTCATCTCACCCAGGCTGTGCAGATCCACATGCATGTGCCTGTTTTGCACAGCACCTACATATTGGCAGCATTGAACACTTGTACATGTCAAGTAGCATCACTTGTACCATCATCGCAAAGACAGAGGTGGAGTGCTTACCTAAAACCTGCACAGGCAAGTGCCCTTGCCCCATTCGGTCAGAGGCCGCTTGTGGGCAGACCTCCCAGAATTTAACCTGTCTGCACTACTCTGATGCATTTTGAGAGGCCAACAACCTCAAAATGTGCTTCAGGGCAAGCCCCCCCTGCGGCCTACCCCTATGCTTTCAAATGCCCTGTTGCACCCTCCACAGGGGAGTCAAAAGGTTCTCGCATTCATGAAATGGAATAATAATGATGATGATGATAATAACAACAATAATACTAGTAATAATAATCATAATCATAATCATCATAAGCTTAACCCTAAACCCTGAAAGAAATCAATAAACCCGAACCCTGCTTGCCTGACCTGCAGGATGTGACCTTCCACCAGTGTGTCAACCTGGGACGCTTCAACACAGAGAAGGTGGTCAGCTTTGTGCCCCCTGACGGTGAGTTCGAGCTGATGAAGTACCGCTGCCAGGAGGGCATCAGCCTGCCCTTCAGGGTCCTGCCCATCATCAATGAGATGGGCCGCACACGACTGGAGGTGACACGTACTCCCCATTGAGTTGTGCCCATCCATTGGTTGCTGCGCTTCAGGGTCCTGCCCGCTATTGAGGAGATGGGCTACATCTATGCACCTTTGCTTCTGGTGTCCCCTTCAACTTTCCGTTTTTGGTATAATAAAGCTTGTTTATAGTTATTTCTTACATATTTCTTTTTCATAATGTTGTGTAGAAACAACCCAGCTGCCATTTTGTTAGCCTGCCCTTCATGGCCCTGTCCATTAAAGCTGCAAAGCTGGCCTGCAGTTGCATTCTTTGATGGAAAGACTGCCATGTCAACTCTGTTGACCCTCACTGTGTTGTGGCAAATCAGCTCGCACACACACCCAACAGGCTGCCAGGGATGGCCAGATGAGTGGTTTACTTCTCTCACCACTATCACCTTGCACATACACTCAACATGCTGCCAGGAACAGCTGGCTGAGTGGGTGGCTCGTCCCTACCATTACCAGCTCACATACAGACACAATAGGCCGCCAGCAATGACTGTGTGAGTGGGCTGCGTGAGTGTGTGACTTGTCTCAGCACTACCAGCTCGCACACAGACACAATAGGCCGCCAGCAATGACTGTGTGAGTGGGCTGCGTGAGTGGGTGACTTGTCTCAGCACTATCAGCTAGCACACAGACACAAAAGGCTGAACAAGTGGGTCACTTGTCGTAGCACTATCAGCTTGCACACAGCCACAACCGGCTGCCAGGAACGGCTGCGTGAGTGGGTGATTTGTCTTTGCAACACTGTGTGCTTGCTACACTAAAAACGTAATAAGAAAGTGTTCTGTAACCTGAGAGTTGAAAGCAAGCGCTTGGCTGCAGGTGAATGTGAAGGCGAAGAGCGCCTTCAACAACAAGCTGTTTGCCCTGAATGTGGTAATCAGCATACCAGTGCCAGACAACACAGCCAAGGCAGACATCCAGACCACACAAGGTATGCTGCAACCACAGCAGCTTGCATGCCTGCAGCATGAAGCTCAGCAAGTTCTCTTTGGGATACAGAAATGTTCATTTTCAAGTGTAGATCTACACACAGAAACGCCTGGGGACTATCAGGCATTTCTGATCTAGGGAGATATCTTAGCTTGCCTGCATGTCTGCATCAGATGAGCTGCACCTACAGCATGGTTGTTGTGAGTGCATTGATCGATGGCTTGCAATCATGCGTGTCAACAGTGAAGATGATGTATCACTGAGCTGGCGCACAAGTGCAGTCAACAGCTCCCTTTTGACTATATAGCTCTGCTCTTCTGCATGCATGGACAGACAGCCAGACTACACCCCCAAATCCCAGATATAGTGCATGCTGCATCAGTGCTGATTAGGCTCCTCTCACGGTTCATGCCCATGACGTCTACAAAATAGAGCAGAGACATTCGGCACTGCCAACATTCTGTGACCATAGACAATATGAGACCTGCTCTGTGCCAGTCTCGCTGTATTTGCAATCCTAAATCCTAAACCCAACATGCAGGCAAGGCAAAGTATGATGCCAAGAAGCATGCGCTGGTATGGAAGATCAAGCGCTTCACCGGACAGACTGAGAGTGCACTGGTGGCCTCTGTGGAGCTGATTGCCACCACCCGGGAGAAGAAGGCCTGGGCTAGACCACCCATTGGCATGTCCTTCCAGGTAACAATCACAAATAACAACAACAATGATAATGATAATAAATAACAATAATAATAACAATAACAATAATAATAATAACAACAACAACATTAAGTAACATTAGCAGTAACAGTAGTAGTGATAACAAAAAGAATAGTAATAACGCTAATAATAGTATCAATAAGAACAATAACATATCAATGGTTATGCTTTCCGGCTCATGATGAGCTAGGTGCGTGCAGGGGATGTCTTGTCAAGCCTTTTTCAGGTGGCGTTTTGTTTTGGGCATACTCTGCCATGATCTTGTCATGCATGTCATTGTTATCTAGAAGGGCTTCAGTCACTTTCATACAGCATGAAAGCAGTTTGTTGGATGTCAGGAAGTGCATGCAGCACCTTTGCTGGATGCAATCAAAACATTGTAGCAGCTAACTGCTGTCAGTAAGGGGAAAGCATGCGTCTGCCAGGCGACCCAGTGGCATGCCATTCCAGATTAATCACATTTCCTGTCTGAGAATAGTTCTGCAACTCAATTTGCAATGCTTCCATTGCACAAGGAACCCTGACTGTCAAGCCACCCATCTCCACATCCCTGCGGGCATCGTGCAGATCTGTTACAAAGCATCAAAGCAGGTTTCTGATGCTTGCAAGGGCTCCTGAACCAAATGGCCATCAGCATGAACGATAGTCACAACTGCAGGACACAGCTGGACATGCATGTAAGGCTGACCCACATTTGCATGAAGTTTCAAGGTATCCTTGTGAATGTAGGTACCCATGTTTAGCGCCAGTGGTTTGAGGGTGCAGTATCTAAAGGTCTGGGAGAAGAGCAACTACAAGGTTGACAAGTGGGTCAGGAAGGTTTGCAAATCTGGCGACTACAGCGTGAGGGTTTGAGGGGCATGACCTTAGGATTTAGGACTATCTGTAGGGTTTAGCCAAATCCCGCCCTCATTAATGTTGCTGGGTTGACATTGTCACATCAAGTCGCATGGCATGCATGGCATACGTTGTCGGTCACAACATGCTATATAGGTGCTGAGAGCAGCACTGGAACAATGTGCTGCTGCTGTCTTTGTTGCTCATGGCTGTGTCTACTGCACTTTAAAGCTACAGAGTCAAACGTTTGGCTGTAACTACCTTTTGACAGCTTGTGTGCCTTGTGTGAATCCCCAACAGATGTGAATTGTGCATGTCAAGTGGTCCAGTGTACAGCATTGACTCTGCGTTTGTGCATTCAAATTTTCTAATCTGCACGTACCTAGCTCATCATGAGCCGGAAAGCAGTACCAATATTATCTTTATAAGCTGTTGGATCATGGTGCGTTTCATGTACATCTTTGTGTTGCGTGGTTTGCAGACAGCTGCACTGGCATGCATCAGGTCATCGAAAGTTTTTCGATGTGCAAAACGGTTTCACTCTGCAGGCGGCTTTCGTGAACTTGTCTTACGAAAAGACTAGCAGCTGAAGCATTTTCCAACCACCGGCGAACAACCACAGAACACAGCTTCAGCGCGCCGGTTACGAGCCTGTCTGCCTTGTGCCTGAGTGGACGAATACCTGCCTGTGCCTGCCTGGACTCTTCGAACCAGCCTTGACACACATTCTGAAGGTTTTTACTCTGCTGATATAAGTATAAACAGTGCTTCTTCCTGCGACGGACCTACATGCTTTGTGCCTGAGCTCGTGGCCGGCAGCGCTTCTATCAGCTTGGCCTAAGCTCAGCCTCAGATTTCTTTACAGTCGACAGCTTGCAGTGTGTCAGCACTCAGCCAGCCCCTGTTGTAATACGACACTTCCGACATGCATATGAAACCCATACATGCCTGCCGACATATTTTGCACTGACCCTTTCACACATGTGGTGATCCCGACAGTTTACCGAGCTTTGCTGACAAGTGCAGTTTCGAGAATTGGTCATCGGATTCATACCACTAAGAAAAACGGTTTCAGTACGTACTGTATACAGCTATGGCAGCGAATTCTACATTGGTGTGCAACCCGTACAAAGTTCAGAACGCATGATCATACGTATGTATACAAGTAGGTCAATTCAAAAGCTTGTCATGTGCATTTGTTGCAGCAACCTGGGCATGGCCTGCAGCATCTCACAATTCATTGCAAGTATGAACACTGATAGCCAAGTCAGACAGCATTTGCATATGGGCTGCAGGTTATCAAGCATGGCACACAGATGTTTATTTTGAGAGATGTACAAATTACTGCAGCATACATACTCTGGCTGTTTTGCCAACGTCTTAAGAGTGCTTGGCGCTGGTGTGATCCCTCAAACCCTGTGTTGAGACGAGCCAGGAGCCACCACATATGGAACAGGTTAGATGCTTCCCATCAAAACTCTGATGGGCTGCTGTGCCAGGCTTGCCTGATGAAGTCCTGTGCTTTTGTGGTTTGCTTGATGGCTCTGGCATTGTGTTTGAGCTTGAGGGCTTGAATGGGCTGATCAGCCTGTCAGGCAGCTTCTGCCTCTTCAAGTTTGCTGCTGCTTATGCACACCTTTGGTTGATTTCTTCTGTGATACGAGGCAGGAGCTGCTCATATGCTTTGCGCTTGAGGGGCAAAGCCAGATGGCAGTTTCTCTTATAGGTGCTGCTGTATCTGTCTGCTTGAGACAAGTCAATAGAATCTTGTCTGCACCACTCCTGCAGCAGGTCTTTGCGATCCTGTCGCTTAGTTTCTTTGATCGCTCTTGTTGCTGTTGACGCTGAGTGTACTGTTCAAAGCTTTGCACACCATGCTCTTCTTGCAGGATTGGCAGTAGGTGAGGCTTCCAGTAGGTCTTGAATGTGAAGCTGCCAGCATGAGGCTTGTACATCTGGACCTCACGGTGTGGAAGATGCTGAAAGGTGGAAGGCTGCAGCTTAAAGGTGTGCTTGAGGGTGTTCTCTGCCAGGGAGTGCTCAATCAGACAGTCTTTACAGCAGCGGATGCTGAACTCCCAGTACACTTTGCGAATGGACTTGGCTCCACAGAGCATGCATCCATTGAACCCTGCCAGCCAGAGCTTGTCTTTAGTCTTGAATGACAGTGCTAGGTTTGCTTTCTGTTCTTCAGCTGCAGCTGCAGGTCGCTTACGTTTTGCAGAGGCCCAAGCTGCTTCCCACCAGACATCAGCTGATGGCTGCCTGAGTAGAGCTGCAAAGGTTTTGTTCACGCAAGCAAGTTGTAAAAGCGCTTCTGGATGTGCTGAGTTTGAAACTGCGGCAAGCACCTTCTCCTGCAAGGCTTCTGGGATGCATCTGAAGGAGGTCATGCCGCCTTTGTGTTGCTAAATCAAGCCGGGCCGTTGCCTGCAGACGTCATGCTTTGTCTGAAGCTGAAGCGTCACAGGCTGGGCAGACGGTCTCCAATTTGACCGTCTTGTCGATCACTCAGCACAGCTTTCGGGAGCGTCAACAAGGCGTGTGAAGTGATTGTGTTACACGCGATAAGCACTGACGCCGTGCCTACCTTGTCAACACGCTTGACACCAGGACAAGACTTTGCAGATCAGCATGCCGCCAGGGCAGATCCAAGAGGCCTTTAACTGCTCGGATGCCGAGCTGTGAGGTATCAATCCGGACACCACGCTATAGATGGGGACTAATGGATGGCATTCGCCCCCTCCATCGCCGCTGATTCCGCTAACGGGCGATCCAAGGTGGAAACCAACCTCACTCGGCCTTCTTCACCTTCGAATTCGCTGCCTTCTCGGCCAAACAACACGATTGACTAAATGACACACAGCGGTTTGGCCAGACCGCATCGATCGCTCGCAACGCTCGCTTGATTGAAACATAAGCATCAGCCTCGTGACCATGAGGTCCATCAGCAGTCTTATACTGCGAACAGCCAGAACGCAGTCCATCGGTACCGGATTGCACCCCATCGCACCAGCATATGGCAGCCGCAGCTTGCAGGCGATGTCCGGCAAGGTGTTTGGATTCGGATCTCACAACTCAGACAACGATCCACAAAAACTTGAGGCTGAGAAGCGAAAGAACTTGCAAGGCGATCCCGCCAAAGGCAAAGAGCAAGAAAATCATCACATGCCCGGAGCAAAGGGCTGGAACGAGGACTTGGCCTCAGACTCAGAAGCTGCAGTCAAAGCAGAAAAGCATGCACCAGACACTGTAGAAGAAATGCAGAAGCTTTCTGTTAAGCACCTGCACGGTACTGTAGATGAGGAGCCATCAACCGCTGAGAAGGACCCCCTGAAGAAGGGCAAGTCTAACCCAGTCAAATAGAGGCAAGCATCTGCCTTAAACCCAAGATGCATTGAAGTTGCACGGATCAGAAAGCATGCACAGCATTGCCTGAAGATGCCACAGAAGCAAATTAGTGCAGCCATAGCATGTTCTGCTGCTTCAACAGATTGACTGAGCCCTCACCCACGTATGCATGCATTATTATGACAAGTTCTAAAGCTGTAGCATTGACTTGCAGGACACCACAATTGATCAGACAACAAGAGAGAAAGATATCTTTCTTGTGCTACTTGAACCCATTGGCTATTGCCTAGGCAGTTGATCAGAAAACCTGGCTGTTGTGGTTCCCTCAAGATACCAGCCATACTCTTGATCTTCAGTGTACTTTGTTTTATCAAGTGTCTCAATGATTACAGCATTGTGTTACCTTTTCCAGCGGCGCAAAAGTGTGCTTACGTGACATACGCTACTTGCAGTACATGATGTATGTCCTCTTGGCTCTCAAATTGTGTAATGGCAGACAATTCTTTTGGAATCGTTATGAGTCGGCAGCAGGATCCTGGCTTGACAGTACTTCTTGCATGTTGCGTGCAACTGCACTTGCAGCGTACGTAGAACACTGTTGTCACCTCGATTTATCTTGAGAAAATAAGGCAAGCCATTTTTACATGTCTCGTCAAAATCACCAGCCAGTGAACTTTTGTTGTGATGGACTACAGTGCTGTATTAGGTGGTTCGACACAGAGGTTGGGATGTTATACACTTGGAACATTGCATTGCGTCGGCCACAAATGACACCTGCCTAAACGATATGCTCATGTGTCCAAACACACAAGCACACAGTTCAAGATGGTGCTTCTAATTTCAGCCCTATGTAATCTGCAACATAGTTTGGGCTTCGGCACGGCAAGACTCAACTTCACCAGGCAAAGAGCCATAGCGGCATCTATGTCTGATACAAAAGCATGATCACCTAATGCCAAAAGCTGTAGCCAACATTCTTACACCCATTGTGACCAGACCCTGAAGTAGCAGCTCTACAGGCTAATGGCATGCCACCCATCATACATACCCTCAGCGTTACTCAAGGCTGCCCCGGGTTCCATTTCGAATGAAACATAGCACAACAGTCATCACCCTTTTTCTTTGAAATTTTGAGCCTTGCTTTGCAGCAGAATTGTTCCTGTATGCAGCCTCAACACCATGAGCTGTCTTTGCGGCATGCAGCCGTCACCCATGCATCAAGCATGCCATTAAAATCTCCAACAGGAGCCTGCTGCTTGCCATAGGCTGCTGCCTGATCCTTGATATCTTCTGGAATGGGGTAAATCCGGCTCCAGTTTCTGCCCTCATGCACATGCTCAGAAATGGTTTCTAGAATGGCTTGCTGCTGTGCTGGAGTACGACAGGCTGGACACCGGGCAACACAATTCACCTACATCACAAGCAGCATCAAATTTTGATAATTTCTCATAGGAATTCACCCTTTTGGCCATGTCATTTTCATAGGCCACTGTTGTGGAGTTGCAGTGGACACTGTATTGCAAATTCGTGAGTGCCAGTGCATGATGGACCATTATAGTAGCTTGTTATGTTTTGGAAATTATTACCATGATCATGCAGGAGTCATATAAAACATATAAGGACTGGGTGAGGTGACAAGCAGTCCCAGGCATGATCTGAGCCCTGGCTGAGACCATTTATTGAGTCATTTAGTCATTCACTCATTTTTGTACTGAACACATGTCTCTCCCTAGGGTCAGGTGCGTACAGTCTTGAGTAGCTCCCTGTGTTGGCTCAGACCTCAGAGGCCATCACATGTAGGGCACGTACTTGAGAGTGGCAGCAGTTGATCTTGGGTCGAGTACATTGATCAAGGCCAAGCTGAACTAAACAATATACATTCAGGTTGATAGAGCAGTCTGAGTGGGGCACACCTGGGTCGATGAGCAGTCCATATCAACACAAGCATTGCAAATGTCATCACTTGCAATTGCAAGATCCTTGGAGCTGAGCTTCTGCTGAGTCTCAGGGCTCATCTCAATCTGCCTATGAGCACCCTCTGCATGCGGCATGGTGAACAGTTGGTGAATATGGTGAAAAGGTGGTATAAAGGTGGTGGATATGGTGAAAGATGGTGAAAAGGTGGTCAAAAATGCAACTGTAACTCATAATAGGTTGGCAGTGACATACAGTCTGCTGCATGCTGACTGTACAGACATGTGCATCAGCTCAGATATTCGGATGTGCCAGTTTCTGCTTTAAACAGTCACTACTGATGCGTGGTGCGAGGTGAATCCACAGTGAACATGCGCAGTGTTGCATCAACAAGTCTTGCAGATTGTGTACCCGCAACTTCACTCACAGCTCAGCAGGCAAGTCTCAAAAGCGTTTTCGTTTTCCTATGCATTCTCATACCCATTTTCATTATACATTCCCAGTGGAGAAGAAAACGTACAGAAGTTCAACTCAACTCAACTCCGATCTGGTCAACAATGACAGTGTTGAGTACTGCAAAGAAGGCAAACAAGCAATGCAATGGATCAAATGTGAATCCCGGTCTGAATGCTGATGACATTGCTGAGCAGGACGATGCACGTCCAAGTCAACATGCAGAAGTCAGGCAGGAAGAAGAAGAGACAGATGCTGAAACGGGGCAAAACGACTTGAGCTTAGCTTGGTGACCCATGGTTAGCTGAGACTGCTACTTGCAACAAGAATCTGAAGAAGAAGCACGACCAAGAGCCAAAGGAGAAGAAGAAGAATAGATGCAAGGACTGACCTGGGCCAAATCCAATCAGCCTGAGGAGGTCACTGATGACGTTGCTGAACAGCGCAGCCAAAGGTTTGTGGCGAGTTGATGACAAATTGGGGCTCAAATTCACCTGAACCACCGCAGCACAGAGATTCGTAGGTTTCATCAGAGTGCAGCATTATCAAGCAGGTCAAAATCCCTGCCAACAGTGGTGTGCAACTGTGGCAATGTTAGCAGGTGTGGAAATTCAGCCTGTAAGCATGTTTGTGCTGGACAAGGCTGACCAGGCCTGTGTCTGCCTCTTCAAAGCGTGGCCAGTCGACACACTTTATCGAATGGTTGTCACAGCATGGCACAGCATGACACAGCATGACACAGCATGGCACAGCATGGGACGGCATAGCTTGGCATGGCACAGCATATCACAGTACGACACAGTGAGGGGCACCATGCCGCAGCATGACACAGCACAGCACAGCGTGGCACAGCACGGCACAGGGTAGTGCAGCATGGCAAAGCATGGCACAGTACGACACGCTGACAAGCACCACGCCGCAGCATGACACAGCATGGCACAGCATTGAACAACATGGCGCAGCATGGCCCGGCATGACACAGCATGACGCAGCATGGCACAGCATGGCACAGCATGGCACAGCATGGCACAGCATGCCACACCATGACATAGCATAACGCAGCATGGCAAAGCATGGCACAGCATGACAGGAAATGTGTACCTCCATGATGTAAGGGCGCAACTCTTGGTCCAGCATGAAATCAAACCGGTACATAGCAAAGAAACTTGATGCTCCATGCGTATAGCCGTCGCTGACTCCCTGTTGACAAACAAACAAGGATGTCAGCATTGTGGCTTTGCAAAGTGTGCACTGCAGGACAAATGTTCTGCAGAATGCAACTATCATCAGCACAGGTGTGACACAAGACTACGAGGTGCATGCGTGTAGTCATTGCTTGGCGCCAGATACGAGAAAGATGTTGTGTGGTGAGTCCGTGCAGGGTTTTAGGATGTCCTGCCAAGGTCTAGGGCGTTTTAGGGTGAGCAAGTCAAAGCCTGTGCAAAGGTCCCTAACTACTGTAGCCTTGTGTGGCACAGAGCCAAGAGAGCTTCTAGGAACCAATCAATGAACACATATTGTGTATATATTCTTGATTCCCTAAACCCAGAAAGTCTCAATTTTGAATGGCCAAGGGTCAGCGCTACCCACTGCTGCAGCCTTCTTCATCTTGTACTCACTCACCATGTCAACAGCATGTGGTGCTTGTTGCTTAAAAGGCTTTAGCATGAACATCACGGCAGCTGCATGCTAGTTGCTCAATAGCATTTTGGTGTACCACGAGCTGAAGTTGCATCTCGTCTTGGATTTGGAGTTGTGTGTTCAATTTAGGGTTTTCCGTTCAAACCCTAAGATAATGCATGCAGGATCAAATGCAGTTGGACATAATTGATGTGATCATACTGGCAATGACAGAAACACAATAAGGTGTATACCTTGAGTTTGGGTTGCATCTTGAGAAGCAGCTCTAACATACGAACCTTCAGCTGCGGTATCAGATCCTCCACATCATGCCCTGTTGACGCCAAACAATGAACAGTCTTGTAAAAACCCGAATCTTTAGGTTACTTTTTGATCATACCCTTGACATTCACAAACCCAGCAGCTGAGGATTTGGATCTTGTCCCTTCAAAAAAAAATCTGAGACATGCAGATTCCACTTTTGACCACATCCTCAAGGCTCAAACCCACAGCAGCTGAGTTCTGACCTTGTGCATTCAGAGTGACAATGAGGTTATGCACGTGTGGCTGCATATTTGACTCCGGATGATGACACCTTCCATTTGCTTTGCCAGTACATGATTCACAGTCAAGTCATGTATTCAATGCTCAACATGCAGGTTGTACTTTAATGGTGGTCTGTATGTTCAAAACCACAGCAGCTACAGCAGAAGTACCTTGTGCCTTCAGACCATCTGTGAGAACATTGTGATTGCATGTTCACCATATCCTCACTATTAATAACAATCAGCGTATTGTCAATATTCACACCCACAGCAGCTGAGGTCATTCCTTGAAAAAAAATACCATATCCTCACTATCAATAACAATCAGCGTATTCTCAATATTCACACCCACAGCAGCTGAGGTCATTCCTTGAAAAAAAATACCATATCCTCACTATCAATAACAATCAGCGTATTCTCGATATTCACACCCACAGCAGCTGAGGTCATTCCTTGAAAAAAGTAAACAGAAAAAAAAGAAAAAAAAGTCATTGTTTGTTCTCTGTGAACAGCTATGCAAACATGCAGACTTGACACTCATTATGTGTCTCGACAATGAAAGCCACAACAGGTGAGGTCGCACCTTGTGTCTTCAGAACAGCTGTGGGGACATGCAGATTTCAGCTGATAACAAATAATGAAACGTGAGCTTAGCCAGCAGGCATCAGGTGCGTGCAATGCAAGTCAGCTCCCTCCAGACTGCATATTCAGGTATTAAGGTTTGCCAGTCATAAACCCTCATTTAGAGCATCACAAGTGTAGTGGTTGGGTTGCCCTAGACCCAAAACCCTATATTGCAATGATCAACATGCAACGCCATGGCAGCTGGGGTTGGGTTACCCTAAACCCAAAACCCTAGATTGCAATGGTCGAAATGCAAAGCCACAGCAGCTGGGGGAGTACCTTGCTCCTTGAGTACAGCTGTTAGGGCTTGCATGTAGTTCTTGCCCTGGTCCAGGTGCTTCTTTGATGGTGGGAACTCCCAGGGCGCTGTGTAGTGGTCACCCACCACATACGCATTCACATTCTACATGCATCATATATTTACGTTTGCATTCACATTCACATTCATGTGCATGTTCTCATTCACATTCAAATTTTGCACTCATCACACAGTCACAGTCACAATCACAATCACAATCACAATCACAGTCACAATCACAATCACAATCACAATCACTATCACAATCACAACCACAACCACAACCACAATCACAATCACAATCACAATCACAATCACAATCACAATCACAATCACAATCACAATCACAGTCATTCACATTCACGTTCCCGTTCCCGTTCACATCCACATCCACATCCACATACATACGCATGCTCTCCTTCACGTTCAAGTTTTGCGCTCACCACACAATCACAATCACAATCACATTCTGGACTCAGCACATGTTCACCCTCGCATTTTGCACACTCACCACTCGTTGATTGCGTCAACGAGGGTTTCATGAGTGGCTGCAGCAATAGCTGACGCAGTGTAAAGAAAGAAGAAAGACAGAAACAGGAGGATCCTGTTCCGGAAGAACAAGCCAAACCATGGAATTGCAAATACAAGTTGATCATTTTGCTGTGTATGGAGTCAAAAGTGTATGTTGTACGTTGTTCTTGTGAGGGCCAAAATTTGCAGAACCAAAAGCGGAGTGACTTGCTAGCACAGTAGAGGGATTCTGAGTCCAAGGAGTGAGCCTTACCACAGGCTCAAAACCAGCTACAACAGTGCAAAGGAAGAAGATGGAAAGGAACTGAAGAAGCAACACGTCAAAGGAGTGAGCCTTACTGCAAGATCAACTACAGCCAAAGCAGCAGCATAAAAAGAAGCAGAAACGGAGGAGGAGTCAAAGGAGCAAAGCCTTACCGCAGGATCAACGACAGCTGAGGCAGTGTAAAAAAGAAGAATGGAAGGAACACGCGGAAGAAAGAAGCAATAAGAGGAAGAAGAAAGGAAGGAACAGGAGCAGTCAAAGGAGTGAGGCTTACCGCAGGATCAACAACAGCTAAAACAGTGTAAAGAAGAAGAAAGAAAGGAACACAAGGAAGAATAAAGGCAGGAACATGAGGAAGAAGAAAATGATGATCATCAGGAACTAGAAAGGAAGGAACAGGAGGAAGAAGAAAGGAAGGAATAGGAGCAGTCAAAGGAGTGAGGCTGACCGCAGGATCAATGACAGCTAAAGCAATGTAAAGAAGAAGAAGTGCAGGAACAGGAAGAAGAAGAAAGGAAAAGAGGAAGAAGAAAAGAAGGAATAGGAGCAGACAAAGGAGTGATGCTTACTGCAGGATCAACGACAGGGTCCACATACTGAGCCGGGCAAAATCGCAGCACAATGTCATTGTAGACATACGCCCTGAAGGGATGACTGGAGGTGATTGCCACGTAGATTCCAAAGTCCCACGACCGCCTGCAGCACAAGTGGTAACAATCTATTTACCAAGCAGACGTAACCTGTTGTCAGCTTCTATCGTCATACAGTGGCAGATACAAGAGGGGAGGGGAGGGGAGGGGAGGGGTGGGGAGGGGAGGGGAGGGGAGGGCATTGTGCTG
>JAABUP010003436.1_pt1 | contig 28005 bp, 42 predicted proteins | sample 5559201 | NCBI WGS metagenome assembly JAABUP01 (sample SAMN10711887, study PRJNA513373) | rock metagenome | isolation source: Antarctica rocks | place: Antarctica | reverse complement strand
AAACCCTAAACCCTAAACCCTAAACCCTAAACCCTAAACCCAGCAGCGACGAGGGAGGGGCAGTGCGGGGAGAGGCCCCTTGCCCCCAGCGAGGCTCGAGCGAGCGAGCAAAGTTGGTCAGAGTTGCTGCCTCGACGACCACGACATACAGTCACGTCAGGCTTTTCCCCCGGACATTTTTCAGCACATCAATATACGGAAACTCTGTAGGCGGCTTCCTTGGGCTTTACAGAGGTGAAGTGATACCCAAAGACAAACGCATACAGAGCCATGTTTAAGTCAGACGGTCTCAAGTTCACGATGTTGTTTGCTCAACGTTGCGTGAGTAGCACGTACTGCTGTCTGTAGGCAATCATGGGTCCGCTACAAGACCTGACTGACTCTGTGGCAGATCACCTTGACCCAAATATCCTTTATGAAGACAGGCTTCGTTCCGGAGGGTTTCGCACACCCCATTCGATAAGGGAAGCTGATAATGCACAACAGATTGCAGATGCTTGTGGCCTGCGTTTCGGTGAAGCAAATACGATATGGAAGGCAGCACGCGCTTGCAACACTGGTAAGCAGTCTCTGACAGCATTCAAGGTTACTCAGCCACAATAAACTAAACATTGTCCTCTGATGCATGAAAGACTTGCATTGTGCCAGCTCTGAGCAGTACTGTAATAAACACTAAACCGCAGCCGCTTTTACATGCTGGTATGAGGCTTGAGCTGAAGCACCACGCCTCATAAGGCCTGAGTCTTGCAAAGCTGCAGAGGAATCTGAGGTGGACAGCCTCCTTTAGACTTGTTGGTAAAGGCAGGCTGGCTGTCGCAGTAAGTTAGTCTAATGTTGTAGAGGTCCAAGAGATACTATTTGATGCATGCAAGTGCATCATGTGCACATCTGTTTGTCTGAAGGTTACGCTCATTTTGATGCCTATCCAAAGCCGTTTGCTGGGTTTGCCAAGGGCTTACAATGGTCCTGGATACATACGTGAGGCTGCTGTGGTGTAGATCCAGCAAGTGGAAGAGCTCTGCATCAGGACAGGATGTATGCTCTTGGGCGTGCAACAAAACCTCCTTGCTATACTTGGCATTTTGTTGTCGGCCCTTTATTCTATATTCAACGTTGTGTCCTGGATCTTGAAGACGGCAAACGGCAAGGCCACATAAGAAGCCCTTGAGTACTCTTGAGCCTCAGGCATGTATAGGTGTTTATACCTGCTCAGTGTTTCAAAAGCCAAGTCTGTTGAGTGTTCCCTCACACAGATTGCTGAATGGGAGTTCCTGCTCAACTCCCGTGTGCTGTTTTCTGCAAGTGTTTGAAACAAGCAATGCACTCTTGTTTTTTATATGCAGTACAACTTGTGTCCTATGTATTGCTTGCGGTGCGACAGAGGTAGAAAGCTGTAGAAGTGGAAATCAGCTCAAGCTCAGCTGAAAGGTGCATGTTTGCTATCTCTTTAGGAGTGTGCTATCTCTTTAGGTGTGCGGCTGTGTGCTGCAATTTGTATGCATGGATGCTGTACAGAGCCATCTCTTACTGCAGACCTGTATGAACAAGATTACCCACAGGTGTAACTGCAGTGACACCAGGCTGCTATTACTTTGTTTTCTGGAGCCCATCCTCAACCACAGGGCATGCTTGCTGTTCTGAGCAAGGCTGTTGTATGTCCATTTTGCCGACGTGTATGAATAGCAAAAACCCATAGGTGTGCTCAGGCTGAAATCAGCCTGTTTTCAAGAACCTTGCACCAGAGGGCATGGTTGGCCTGACATGTTGCTGTTCTGGTGAGTTGCAGTGAGACAAGACTGCTGTCAGCCTGTTTTACACAGCAGCCCTGAGCAGTGGGGAAGGGATTTTGCCCTAAACAGTACTGCAGATCTTCTCAGTCTGTTTTCCACAGCAACAATGAGCACTGGCAAGAGCCTATTGCCCTGACCATTGCTGTATTGCATTCGTGTGGGATCACTGCAGACCTGCATGAAGAACAAATCTCCATAGGTGTACTTGCAGCATCACAAGCCTGCTCTCGGTCTGTTGCCACAGCATCACTGACCAGTGGGAAAGGCATTTTGCCCTGACCAGTGTCGTAGTGCCTTGTTGTGGGGTCCTGTCAGACCTGCATCAAGAGCAAATCTCCATAGGTGTATTTGCAGCATCACAAGGCTGCTCTCAGTCTGTTTTCCACAGCAGCACTGACCAGTGGGAAAGGCATTTTGCCCTGACCATTGCTGTATTGCATTCGTGTGGGGTCACTGCAGACCTGCATGAAGAACAAATCTCCATAGGTGTATTTGCAGCATCACAAGCCTGCTCTCGGTCTGTTTCCACAGCAGCACTGACCAGTGGGAAAGGCATTTTGCCCTGACCAGTGTCGTAGTGCCTTGTTGTGGGGTCCTGTCAGACCTGCATAAAGAGCAAATCTCCATAGGTGTATTTGCAGCATCACAAGCCTGCTCTCAGTCTGTTTTCCACAGCAACAATGAGCACTGGCAAGAGCCTATTGCCCTGACCATTGCTGTATTGCATTCGTGTGGGGTCACTGCAGACCTGCATGAAGAACAAATCTCCATAGGTGTATTTGCAGCGTCACAAGCCAGTTCTCAGTCTGTTTTCCACAGCAACAATGAGCACTGGCAAGAGCCTATTGCCCTGACCAGTGCTGTATTGCATTCGTGTGGGGTCACTGCAGACCTTCATGAAGAACAAATCTCCATAGGTGTATTTGCAGCATCACAAGCCTGCTCTCAGTCTGTTTCCACAGCAGCACTGACCAGTGGGAAAGGCATTTTGCCCTGACCAGTGCCGTAGTGCCTTGGTGTGGGGTCACTGCAGACCTGCATAAAAAACAAATCTCCATAGGTGCATTTGCAGCATCACAAGGCTGCTCTCAGTCTGTTTTCCACAGCAGCACTGACAAGTGGGAAGGGCATTTTGCCCTGACCAGTGCTGTAGTGCCTTGTTGTGGGGTCCTGTCACACCTAGGCTGCCTCAAACTGGTGTTTTGAGCACACCACTGTGAGCGGTCTCACCCAACATGATTCCTTGACAGGCACAACATGCTCAGGAGTGTATTCTGTGTGGTAAAGTTCTCCTACGTTGCAGGCTGATGGGGATTACATGAGCAGCAACAGAACAGCAAGAGACAAGGCTGCCATGCATGCTGCTTAATATTGTCAGCAGCGCTGCAAGCGACATGACAGACCTGGTCTCACCTTGCAGAGATTGTCCAGGCAACATGCAGCCACAGAGATGACCACTGTGTACAGTGCCAAGGACCACCAGTGCTGATACCCTGCCGCAGCAGAGCCACTGTGTGTGCAGTCTGCTGCTTGCTGTTGCAATGTCACCCAGGCTACAGTACTGTTGCACATTTCTAATAGCTGGCACTACCCTGTTGTGGTATCTTACCTGTGAGGATTGCTTCAGCTGAGTGATGAACAGTATGGTGCACTGAAATCTGCTGCAGTGAGTTGCTGTTATGACATCGAGCCTTGCTGCGTGTTGCTGCAGGCCAGTGCTTCCTGCTTCGTTCACTGTTGGTGCACACAAAGCTGTTGCTGCTATTTTAGCACAGGAGGTAAGACTTGCAGCTTTTTTGGTTGCGTGACCTGCATGGCAGACTTGAATAGCAAAATGCAGGTCTGTGACTGCATGGTATTTCAATGAAATGCACAGCAGCAGCAGCAACAAAGCCAGTCACAGCAGCAGAAAGTGCCAGTGCTTCAAATGCTGTGACAAGCACCACATATTGCAATGTAGCATTGCAAATCTGTCAAGCTGGAATGTACTATGACCAGAAAAGAAAAAAGAAAATTTTACGCTTTTCAGCGATCAGAACGGGAGCCTCCTAAGGCGGCAGCCAGGAGCTATGAGTATAGGCTATAGCCCAAAGGGAAAGGAAAATTCCTAAACCTCTACTATGACCATTTGCATGCAAGCTTAGCTGTGCAGGACTGCATGACATGTCTGCAGCAAGCACAAGCTGTGTGTGCCTGTATGGCAATCATTGCAGTGTAGTGCCTGATGTGCATACCTGAAGAGCTGAACTTGTGGCAAAGTCTATGTGTCGTGACTGCAGGTCACCGCTAGCAGCTTAGCTTTCATGATCACACATCACTGCAGTTCTGATCAGCAGTTGCAACTTGTCTTTGATGACAGCAAGCGACGTGCCTGATGGTATGTATGCCAGCCAACTCCAACCTGCAGCCAGTCACTTGCTTACAATTTTCTACAGGCCACCTTGTCAATCTGCTGCCAAGAGCCTTGTATAAACTAAGCTACTGAGCTCTATCATAGGCTATGAGGATGACTCTGCCGTGACAATATGTTGGACACAGTGCCCATCACAATCAAACTGGAAGCATCAGTATGTTCTACTGTAACAACTTGTGTACGTCACCTGCATGAATACGACTTGATTAAATATTGCATTTCTGTTGCAGCCGAAGATGTCTGTAAGTCGCTGCAGGTTTCAACTTGCTGATGTAAGCATGTCAAATGCATGACGTGTGAGAGAATAAATGCTCTTTGAATGGGTGCAATGAAATGCAACTCTGCAAGTCCAGATGGGCAATACTGACTAGTCGGAATCATGGTGTGATCGACCGATTATTGGAGTGGTTTACTCCGTCGCGGATTTATAATGGGCCATTTTAAATCCGCGACGGAGTAAAAGGTTAGAAGCTGTAAGTCACACCCCTTTGCCATTTCCAGATGGTACAAATATTGCCTGTCACACGCAGCGCTTGCGATTCTTGACGACACTTTGGAAGTCACTGAAAGTGCGCATCTGCCTCCATCTTTCGGTACTATCGCTGGCGCAAAGCTGCACGTCTATGTAACGTTATCAGCACGTCACTGTCACGATGCGACGTCGACTCCTGCTCACCGGTGCAGCAGCAACTGGTGCTGTCGTGGCTTGGTCTTACCATGAACCAGTTGAGATGCCAGGGATCAGCAATGGCTTTGCGCGCTCTGCTGCCAGGCTTTTGGTTCCGGAAGCTCTCTCCGAAAGTGCCCCACTGACCCGTATTGACTATCTCAGCAAGGTGCCCTCACGAGCAGAGCAGCTGCGCAAGCTAGCAGACGGCAGTGAGCGCAACCCTTTCGATGTTCTGGTCATTGGTGGTGGCGCAACAGGCTCAGGCTGTGCCCTTGATGCAATAACCAGGTGATCTGCCTCAGCTCAGTTTGTTGCACCTGGAATCTCTGTCAAGCCTTGCTTGCAAAATCATAGCTGCAAAGTTACATCTGCACAATGCTTGTCTAGACAGGTCATTATCTGTTCAAAGAGAGCTTTCTTTGACTATCAGGGGTTTGCGAACAGCCTTGATTGAAAGGGAAGACTTTGCAGCTGGCACCTCGTCAAGAAGCACAAAGCTTGTACACGGTGGCGTGCGATATCTTGAGAAAGCAGTCTTCAGCTTTGACTACGGGCAGTTGAAGCTGGTGTTTGAAGCACTTCATGAGCGCAAGCGTCTGCTAGAGAACGCACCACACCTTTGCAATGCTCTACCCATCATGACGGTGCGCAGTCTGGTACCTGATATGCAGAGTATGTAGTGCTGTGCTGTCTTGAGATTCACATGTCTCATGCGGTCCTGACAAGCTGTGCATACTATCTCATTGTTTGCTGTCTGCCTGCAGCCTTGCTATCGATGGTGGGAGGTGCCTTACTACTGGTTGGGCCTCAAGGTATGCTGCACTTTCCTTGCATAGTACTGCAATGACGTTGTGGCAGGGTGTAGGCAGTAAGGTGCAGGTGGCCCTCGAGTGCACTGGCATGGCAAGGCCCCATGGCTGCAAGCTGCTAGTGCAAGAAGCCCTGTCTGCCAAGTGTGCACAGATGTTTAGGGTTCATCCAGCACCCCTGATTAACTGCAGGAAAATGAATGCAGGCATACGACCTGGTGGCGGGAACCCAGGGCTTAACCATGTCCCGCTACAACAGCCCTAAGGAGTCACACCGCCAATTCCCCACCCTGGCCCAGACGCGCTCCGAAGATGGCAGCTCCCTCAAAGGCACCGTACGCTTCTGCACTGTACTAGCAATGTCTGACTGATTACTTGTCATCATCCCCGTGACCTGAAGTCAGCATGTCACACATGTTGCCTGTCCTGCCGGTGCGCTGCACACCATGCACATGGCACAAGCTTGCATCATTTCCAGCATTGTCCTTCTGCTGAAGCAAAAGCTTGGCATGTCTTTGTTTGCATGGCGTTGTCCATCAACAGGCACTTATAAGATTTGTTGTGCAGATTGTATATTACGATGGCCAGTTTGATGATTCGCGATTGTGCATAGCTCTGGCATGCACGGCCGCACTGGCAGGAGCCGCTGTCACCAACCATACTGAGGCAACAAAGCTCCTCAAGGTGAGATGCGGCTACCTCGCACATGCATTGGCTGACATCATCCAGATGCCTGTTGTTGCTGCTTAAGTGGATGTGTGCTTTACTGCTCAATGATTGGTCCTGCCAGCGGCGCAGCTTAGGCTGGTATGCACTGGTACATAGAGCAATAGATGCTTGACATTCCGAAGGTTTGCAGGATGAAAGCGGCATGATCATTGGTGCTGAGGTGAAGGACACCCTAAGTGGCAGAAGCACACAGGTGTATGCCAAGCAAGTCATCAATGCTACAGGGCCTTTCACAGACAGCCTGCGCCAAATGTCAGACCCCAGCAAGCCCAGCATCATCATGCCCAGTGCAGGTCTCGTGTTCCCTGCTACCTGTTTCAATGCTTGCTGTACCAATGGTCACAAACATCATAGCACATCTAGCACATGAGCATCAGGTGTATGCTGTATCAATGTCACAGCATGGCCATATGCTGTATCAATGTCTCAGCATGGTTGGTAGCAGGCAAAGTTCAGAAACCCAATCATTAGACTGCCATATGCATCTACATAAAGCTGCCAGATCCACAGCCTTCACTCACTATGTCCAACTTGCAGGAACTGCGTGACTTGAGCCGCAGTCTGTGAATGTGCAGGTGTGCATGTGACGCTTCCAGACTACTACAGTCCTGAGCATCTGGGCATGATTGTGCCCAAAACAAAGGATGGGCGTGTGGTGTTCATGCTGCCTTGGCTGGATGCAACTATTGCTGGTACCACAGGTACTACTCATGCTGATCAACGCACTGTATGCTGTTGATACCCTTTGTATTACCATGCACATCAATGGGATTGCATCAACAGCAATGCAGTTACAAGTGTGTCACGACGTGGTCTAATGTGAAACAAACACCTGCTTGCGTTGGACCTCATGCATGTCTTGATCTTTGCTTGCTGAATATCATACCTAGCTGAATGCCATCCCTAGCTGCATTTCTGCGCATTCTTTGGGTGAGCATAACTCTTCTTCTCATGCCAGCTGCTTGCATGCAGATAGCAGCAGTGAGATCACAATGCAGCCTCAGCCAACTGAGAAGGAGATCCAGTTCATCTTGGATGCCATTGCTGAGTACCTTACTGTCAAGGCAAGGCTTAATTTGCTGCCATCATGTCTGAAATCTTTGGCTTTTGAAAATTCCTTGCATGGGGCCAACGGGCAGCAGCGCTTGTTAGCAGTGTTACAACATGCGCCAGTCTGTGCTTGATACATGGCTGTGAATCTGAGAGATGTGTGTAGCAGTGCCACATGCATGCACAAGCTTTGTGCAGGGTGAGGTAAGCAAGTGAGGCATGGGTACATGCACAGGTGCGGCGCAGTGACGTGATGTCAGCCTGGAGTGGGATCAGGCCGCTGGCCACTGACCCAGATGCCAAAGACACTGCCAGTGCCTCCAGAGACCATGTGGTCAGCATGGACACTGATGGCATGATCACCATTGCAGGTCTGCCGCCTCTGCTGCCACCCTGTGCATACAGGCAGGGCATGGCTTGAGCTTGACTGTGTAGTTGGTATACATATGGCCTGCTATACATATAGCCTGCGCAAGCTGTGAAATGATGATGAATGCATGGAAATGAACGCAGGTGGTAAGTGGACCACCTACAGGCGCATGGCTGAAGATGCTGTTGACCTGGCCTGCCTAAATGGGCGGGTACCTCAGGGGCTGGCCTGTCAGACCAGTCATCTGCCCCTGGTGGGGGCTACTGGCTACGACACTGCCCTCTTCACTGAGGTGGCCCAGAACTACACCGTGCCACATCGCCCTGGCGCCATTGACACACGTGTTGCCAAGCACCTTGCAGGTGACATCTACCCTTACTTGCAATACAAACACTGCGTGTGTGTACACAGTGCTTTAGCCAAGCTGCAGTTCACAGGGCATGCTTCATAGTAAGGCTGTGTAGTATACCACACTGGAAAGCTCCTTTGCTCGTTTACTTTGCATGATGGCATTTGTTTGCAAAAGGACATTGGTTTGGCATGGTGCAGCATCATATGGGGACCGGGCAGAGGACATAACACGCATTGCAGAGCAGCGCAAGCTGGGGCGGCGACTGGTGCGGGGCCACCCTGTGCTGGAGGCCGAGGTGGTGTATGCTGTGCACAATGAGTACTGTGAGACTCCAGAGGACTTCATAGCACGCAGGAGCCGGCTGGCCTTCCTGGACCACCGGGCCTGTCAGGAGGCCCTCCCTAGGGTATATGCGCCCTCTTGTTTGCTGCTGCCTGGCCTGTTTGTGGATGGTCGTCTTCATGCATTATCAGCATGGTATCTGTGTAGGACCATAAGCAATGGATAAATTGTTTTTATGTCTTCTCTGAGCTGTCTGTATGTTTCCGGTGTTTGCATTGCTCTGATGAGCAAAATGAAGCAAAAAGTGCTGCTGCTGCTGCTGTGACCTGACTCAGCACAAGCATGCCTGTATAGTACCAAAGCTTGCGATAGAACTATGGTGGTGCAGGTGGTGGAGCTGATGGCTGAGGAGAAGGGCTGGTGGTACTGGAAGCGGCAAAGAGAGCTCAAAAGGGCCAGGGCCTTCTTGAAGACCTTCACCAGTGATGCTGCGGCGCCAGGCAAGAAAAGTGCTGCCCGTCAAGAGGGCACAGATCTCATCAGCAGTCACAACAAGGGGGGCGGCGCTTAACTTTGTGTCCAGTCCAGTCAACATTTGTGTTATAGACATGCTACTTCTCCTGAACAGTGCAGTGTCAATGCATGCAGCCAGGCAGCAGCACATGATATGTATCAGTAATTTGGTGTGTGATAGGTGTACAGTGTGTTGCTGTTTCTTTCGCTCTTGTTTGCACATTTGTGCCGCATGGCAGATTTGCTGTGAACCAAAGATTAGACAAGCAGTATTTTTGTGATGGACACAATCGTCACCTCAATACTACTGCGTGCTGTTAGCTTGGCCATGTCCTTATGTGCCACATGTGCATGGCAGGGTGGCAGGCAGTGACTCTTCAAAAAGTGTTTGCTGTTGACGTGTATAAAGGGATTGCAATTGTCAACTCCAAGTGAAGCTGCAAGCAAGGACGTTAAGGTCATGCACTATTTGTATTCCAGCCGTCTCATGTAACAATTGCAACTGAGCGTGAAATGTGATGATGTATGACTGCACACATGATCGTTTAAACATGGAGTGTCCATGTGCTCTTGGACCGATTGGCATTGCTATCCATGGAAACGTAGTGATTGGAAAATATGTTGCGGTGCCGATCTTGACACATATGTTTTGCTGTGCCAATCTTGACACCTGCAAATGGTAATCATTCAAGTTGACTCAGGCCCAGGGACAGGAATCATGGCCTAAAGTATCAACCATGTGTCGCAATTTTAAATGTGCGGGGGTCTTACCTACTAAGAGGGTGGGGGAATGAATTAGCACATTAGTTAATTAATTTACACCATTCAGCACAGGTTAAGCTTGTGCTCTAGTAACAAACGCACCATGGCATATACAAACAACTGACATTGGGGTTAGGATGCGCGTAATAATGCTCAGACACACACAGCATATATCTATATAGTAAGGTGACAAATCAGCTGAGCTTGGCTTGTTGCTGTGCATGCTGCTGCCGGGAGTACTCATACAGGGCAATGGCTCCAGAGACGTGCACATTGAGCGAGCGGATGACGCCAAGCTGTGGGATCTCAACAGTATGATCCAGCAGCTGCAGCAACTCCAAGGGAATACCCTCCCGCTCTCGACCAAGCAGTAGGACAGATTTGGGTGGGAATGCAAACTCTGGTAGCAATGTGGATCCAGCTGTTTGCTCCACCCCAATTAGCCTGTAGCCTTCTGCTCTCTTTTGTACCATCCAGTGGCTTAGGTCTGCTTCAGGCACTTCAAGTAGAGGCATCCACTGCTCAGCAGTGACACTGATGCTGCTGAAGAGGGGGTCTTTTGTGATGCGCATGTCTGATACTGCCAAAGCTGCAGCTCTGAAGACTTCACAAGTGCGGGTGAGGCCTGCTAGATTGGGTACCTTGTCTACCAGAGAAGCTACAAGAATGAGTCCCTGTCTCGTGGTCTCACAGGGATGGCCACCACCTTCCACAAGTGCATCTTTGCCTGCATTGTTTCAGCATGCATTATTGCCCAGATTGACCACACCTGCTGCCGCTTATTCTGCAGACGTCCATTAAACACAAATGCTTAATATCTGCCTCCACGTAAACGACAGTTGGACAGCAAAACGCATACTGAACGCAGCATAGGCTTGCCTGTGACCGCGTCCAGATCTCCAATCAAGTGATCTAAGGGCATCATCTTGCGCTGGAAGTCACTGTTTGACTGGTCCACACTCTGGCCTGATGCACACATGTGGGTCTCTCCTCTGCTTGTAACACTGCCCAAACCTTCATGATTGCTTTGCAATCAAGTGACAGAAAGGAGCAGTATGTGTCCAAACTACCAGCCTGCTCACAGCATCATGATAGGATGAGATACCTTCTATAGGCTCATCAAACCAAAGACAGTAAGCAAAGCATGAGTGAGGTGGCACCTGTTCTGATGCAGCTTGCCAAGCCAGAGGCCTCTTGCCTGAGAGCAGCCCGCTGAGTGTTGAGAAATGTAGTGACACTGTCCAGCAGGGTGAGGGGAGCCCCCTCCAAACCCACCTTCTCCTCACTGCTGCCTGCCAGCTGGCACCCCTGTAACATAAAGCGTGAGCCAAACACAAGCTAGGAAGCCATGAGTGACAGCTTGCAGGGCACTCCTGGTTGCTAAGGTAGCTTGACACACAGACAGGCACTTGAAAAGGCTGAATGCAGCGGCTGAAATATCACGAAAGAGAAGTCTAGAAGGCAGTGTGCATAGCATTGTACATGATTCCTGTACTCTCTAGAGGTGAGGAATGTGAGAGGTGCATACAGAGTAGAAGACTCCAGCGGGAGTGATGGCCTGATGGGGCTTGTAGCTGCGCAGAACAGGAGCCAGGCTCTTTTCAAGACGCTGCATGTCTGGATTGGTTCTGAAAAACTTCAAGCATTCGCGCCAGGGAGAGGGCAGCTGGTTGACCACTTGAGGCACAGCTCCTGGGAAGTCTTCCAGTAGCTGATGCAGTACCAGCTGAGCAAATGTCCTGTGCAAGTTCTGAGACAGTGAATGCTGCTGTTGCTCCAAATTGCAGTGCAGTGCAGGGCCATGCGGCCATGCAGCCATCAGCTGATACACAATGAGCAGCTTTCCAGTGCTATTTTGACTGAATGAGCAAATGGTGTCACAGCCTGCAGGTCAAGCCTTTGGTTAAAGAGCTTGCCACAGGGGATAGACACAAGCAGGGAATGTACAGTGCAAAAGCAGATCCATGGATACAAAATGGGATAGCTCGTTTGACTGAGCGAGGCCGCTTTGCAGAGGTGGCAGTACAGTGGCAGCAAGTGTGCAACAGACCTGATAGCATGGTGATGCCACATAGTCCAAGGCCAGGCAGCTGCCACAAAGCCTTGCCACAACTCTTCTTGGCAGGCAGCAGGAGCATGGCGCACCAGGTGAGCCCCCACCAAAATTGCTGATGTGATCCCATCATGATGCCTGCGTACGCATATCCACTCTCTGGTTTGCCCCCCCTCGTCTTGTGACCTTTTGCATTGTTATGTGGCACCAGTCATACAATATTGCACAGTGTCGTATTAATAGGCCTTACAGGGACGCACAAGACAAGCTGATATGGAGAGACAAGACTTGTCCTGCACGTACCTAGCTCATCATGTGCCGGAAAGCGTCTAAATCATTATTACTACTATTATCTATTTAATATCAAATCTTACAGCGAGAAGGTGAACCAGGCAAGTGCTGGCATTTTAACATGGCAAGAATGTATGTCTGGCTTGCAGCTCTTCAGGCTAAGCTGGCGTCTACGCAGACCACAACAGGGCGGGTTTGCAGCAGAAGCAGGCTGTAGCAGGGCTTGCACAGGCAGCATGCATGAGGCAGCAGTCAAGCTCACTTGGCATGGTATGTCTGCAGGCTTGGCACCACATACTGCTCCATGGACTGCACTGGATTTTGAAGCATCAAATTCACCACAATAGACTCTATGTACTGCCGAACGGAGGAGACATCTCTGCCCTGCGGCCCCACACCACCTTGGGACACTTGATTAGTGGCAGCTTGCTTGCAGAAATAGGAGGCTCATACTCTGCAAGCACTTGTAGACCCAGAGCAGGTATAGCGTTATCACCTGTTGACCAGCAGGTACCACCAATTTGGGTATTGAAAAATATGCGCCGGTGCTGTTTGCAGGAGGACTGACCTGGAGAAGTGGCCACAGCTGAGCAAGAGCAGGCTGAACATGCCCCCTGGGTATGAAGGGTGACAGGACTGCCAGGGCTTGCCAGGTGCGCACCTTGCCCCGGTGCACTGCTGAGTTGATCTGGTAGTTGACCACTTGCAGAACAGGCTCTGAAAGCAGACTAGCATACAAGCTATGCCCCAGCTCATCTGCATTTGCCAAACGCAGCTGTTGCAATGCTTGACCACTTTGGGCTATCTGGCTCCAGGATGACTTTGGGGTTGTTTGAACAACTTCAAGCTGATTTAGCGGTCTGAAAGCAGGCTTTGCGGACAGCAGAAACAGGTGCCTGAACTTGAGGTAAGCATTTACACTGCAGGTATACCTGCTGCTGCAGCATCCTCTGGACTGGAGCTGTCTGCATGCTGCTGGTCAGGCTGAATAGGCGGCAAGTGAGCCAGGCGATGCATGAGGCAGACAGCGACCACCCGTGGTAGAGCATGAGTATGTGTCACCTGGCCTGCCAGGCCAGGGTCTAGCCTCTTAAGGGCATCCCACGAGCTCTGCCGCATAAATGTGTCGCCCTGTCATAAAAGTTCTTTGTATGAGCGTGTTGTACAGTACACTATTGTGCGATATACTCAAGGTAGCAAGTCACATGTAGATATTAGCTGTCATTATGAAGCATGGATACTTTGTCAATTTTATGAATATTCGAGGAGAGTTGTGACCGGCTAGAGCTGACTTGTACACAAGACTGGCACATACGAAATGTTCAAGAGAAAGCTATCTGGGCAGGAGTATCAAGTTGTCAAACAAATACTGTCAGCGCATTGACCTGTCTTGTAGTGACAATCCCTGCTGCTTCCAGGTCTGCATAAAACAGTACATGTGCTCTGCTGTACCTCCCAATGCACCAGTTCAGGATCTGGCAAAAAGGCATACCTCTGGAGAGGCATGTTTGGCATCAAACAGCAGCAGCTTCTTGATGTGTTGCTGGTAGAAGAGGGCTGCAGGGGGACACGCCAGAAAGAGGGGTGCCAGGTGCAGGGCAGCAAGGGCTGTCACACGAGGGCTGCGCTGCCCAGCCCCAAAAAGCTGATGCACCAGCCACTGCAAGGGCCCCTCCTCCCCATGCAGCGCACCCCTGCTGTCACAACTGACTCTCAACTTTGTGTGAAACAGGGACCAATGCATCATGACGCATTGCAAAATGCATCATTGTGGCGTTTGCAGATATGACCATGTAACTTCAGCATGCATCCATCATTACTACAATCAATTGCCTGTTTACGGGATGATGGGATGCACATGTCACATTGCACAGCACAGTGGCAGAGGAACTGAATCACAGCGCTGTTTGTTTGGTTAGCATGACTCACCTAAGACCAGCTGGTGTGTCAGCCACAAAGAGGCAAGCAGAGAAGAAGGCCTCCAGCAGGGCTTGACAATGAGCAGGCTGCAGCTTCTCCTCTTCAGAAACAGCCAACCAGCATGCCTTTGCAGAGATTGCTACAATGTGAACCATGTTGTCCAGATGGTGCTGTGCAGCAGAGCTGCCCTGCTGGGCATGCCCACTGCTGGACTTGCTGACATGCGCAGCATTCATGCTGCTGGCTGCCAAGCTCGCTATCACAGGTGAGGTTGCAGCAGCCTCCAGAGCTATTCTGCACTTCCATTTAGCATTCCAGCTTTCAGAAACATTGACTATGCAATGAGACAAAGTGTGAACACATCTGCAAGACAGACGCATGAGGCACAGTGTAACACTGCATGCTGATTGTGAGCTGATGCATCATTGCAAGTCAGTCTACTTTGTATGCATCAGTGAACTTGGTCCACTTGGCAGGCTGTGCTGAGCAGACATGGATGTTCACAGGCAAGTCAGTGTATGCAGTATTCAAAGCACCCTGCCCATGGAGTGGCACAGCATGCGGAACTGTCTGCACATGCAAATGCAAAAGCAGACTTGCCAGCAGTGTTACATAGCAAACGCATTTTGCCAATGTTCCCTGAGAATGTCACATGACGTAGGCAATGCAAGAACATAGGCCCTACACATGAATGAGTGAGTATTGAGCGCGCAAAGACAGAAGCTGACCTGAGGCTGCCAAACAGAGCAAGTAATGCATCACTGGGGATGGTGTGTGCATCAGCAGCAGCTGCCGAGAGAATGTTGGTGAGAAGCTGTGGCTTGGGTGGCGCTGTACCAAGCAGAGTGAGAAGGTGCAAGAGGGAATGAACGGCTTGCCAGGTTGCCTTCTTGTTGCGACTTATTGTATCACTTGTCTGCACTTCAACATCAAGTCAGCATTTCTATGAACTGTATGCATGAACAAATCTACAGACCGCACACATAACAATTGCTGTTCCAGCTTCTGCATACGCTTGGCTTTTCCAAATGACAACACGGCACATACACACAAAGCTGGCTACAACTGAGTGTGGCCTAACTTCAGACAGCCAATTGGCCCATTTCAGGCATGTGAGTGTGATGAGGCAAGGAGGTGAGTCATCACGACGGACCTGGGATCCAGGCTTACATTGCTCATCATCCAGCAAGCACAGCAGTAGCTCCTCTGCTGGAACTGGATGGGAGGAGAGCAAAACTTGTAGATTGTTCACGCTGGCCAATGTCTTGCAGCAGCTAGCCACAGCCATAAGCTCCTCAATGAAAAGTTCAGCAACGACATCAGGTGAACCACCACAAGGTCTGTCTGCTGTACCTTGCCACCGCCTTGACACAGTCTGCAGAAGCTTTGTGATGCTGCCTGCAAGACTGTCTACTTCAAGGGCATTGTTCTGGCTGGACGTGTCGCTGTTGGTGGTGAATGACAGTGCTAGGAGGACAGACTGCAAGGCAAGGTGTGCCATTGACACTTTGGCTTGTAGACTGGCTGGTAGTGCAGATGGTGCTGCTGCACTGATTGCCACCACAGCCTGCATCACAACCAAACTTCAGCTGAAGGTGAAGGGGTTTGGTCACATGCAGCAATCAGCATTCCTTCAACGAGTCCAGGATTGACAGGGGCCAAGTCGACAGGCAAATCAATGCACTCAAACTGTATGTCCAAAGTTCTTACAATATGCAGCACGCGGTTCTACCATGCAACAAGAAGACGGCATGGCAGCTAGCAAGAATTACAGGAGCGTCTGGAACAGAAGTGGTGTGAACACTACCTTGGGCTGGGCCGGTAGCCTGGCTGTGGGAGCAGAGCTGGCAGCAAACACCTGGCAGCAGCCCAGCATATAGATCCCAAGATAGGAGTCTATATTGCAGATCGATTGCTGCATGTGCCTTCCCAGCAGGGTGGTTGCCTCAGCATGAATAGCCTGCACAATGGCCTTGAAGTGGGCATGCACAGCATCTTGTGAGTATGTACATGTGTAGCTGAATGCAAAGGCAGTGCTGTGCTTGTCAAGTGGTCCTGACTATGAGACCAGTCGCATCAGCCCTCCGGACATGTAACACCTGCCTTGCCTGCACAAGCTACGAACTGACAGCTAGTGTGCTTCTGGTAAAATGAGGTTTACCTCAAGCAGGGCTGTGAGAAGTGTGAGAGTTCTGAAAGGCACACCCTCTGCAAGGTAAGGCCTTTCTACCAGCCATACCACCTTCTCTTGCAACTGTCCAAATATGTCAGCCATTGCGTCATGTGAGACATTATCAGCAAGGACCAACATCAGGCGCACCCACCTGCATGGCATTCGAGCTCCAATGGGATGCTTTGGCGCAAGACTTGGCACCCCAAGATTGCTACATGGACAGTCAGCAGAGCTCTGACTGCATGCAAGGCTTGGATTATCAAAGCTGGCAATGACAAAAGCCTTTCACTGACTACTATACTGTGTGTTGCTGGTACTTGTCTGGATTACCTGGAAGGAAATGGAAAGAACATGTCTTTTCCTTTCCTGCAATAATGACGGCAGCCCAGAGCCAGGTGGCTGGATGATAGCATGAGAAGCAAGTCTGTGAACAGACATATGTGGCGTACTGCACAGCAGCAGTAGCAACAGCCTTCTGTACCTGTTGGCATCAGCAGCACCACTCTCCGTGTCTGACACTTGTGCAGGGGCAAAGTAAACCTGGAACATGTCCACAAGTTGGGCAGAATAGTCAGGCAGCGCATCGCATCCAGCTGATAGCCAGCCTGCGGACACACATGCTTTGTTGAACAGGCACCTAGTGAGTCAGGCTAATCATGGTGTTGGCCAATCTTGAGGTGCGCTGTTCAGCTGCAATTTGCGGCTGCGGTCTGTATTGTTGAATAAGCAATGCAAGCATATGCATAGTGCAAATCGGCGGTGTATGGCATTGTGTGCTGCAATCAAGCTGGTCAGACAGTACATAAAGGGCATGGCAGGTGTGCATGCAGGCTGCATGTTGTGTGATAAAGTGTGGCCCACCTTCCACAGCAGGCAAGAGAGCACCAGTAGGCTGCAGGTCAGCCACAGGAAGCTCTGCCAACAATGGCCCAAAGCTGGACAATGGAGCCCTCCAGGAGGGACACAGCAAGGTAGCTATGTTCATCACATCTGCACTGACAAACACAGCGGTGCTGCCTCTTCCATAGCCTGCTAAAATGTGACAGAACAAATTGCAGTGCAGACACCGCCTGGTCATGCACTCAAGAAGAAACAGCACCAGCAGCAGCAGCAGCAGCTGATCCTGCACCACTAGTGAACTTGCTGAGTCTATCTGTTACTGCATGTAGTACTCATGTATCAGTCTGCAGCACAGAATGCGAAGCTGCAAGCAATGCACAGCTATGTGGTCTGACCTGTGAGTGCTTGAAGCAGTGTGCTTGGTTGGGCTGCATGTGCAACACGTGTTAGCTCAAGCAGCATCTCCTCATCAGCCTTCCCATCTAGCTTGACAGCAGCTGCAGTAGCAACTGCTTGTGCTGCAGTCACCGCAGTCTGTAGTATCATGGGCTGTGCCAATCTGGCTGCAAAGGTGCTGCTGTAAAAGCGCAGCAGTTGCAGTGTGAGCAGGTGCGCCTCTGCCGGCTGCAAAGCGCAAGCATAGTTGTGCACAAAAGCCTTGCCAGCTGACTCATCCACCTCCCCAGCAATAATCCCTGTATGAGATTCTTTCCATTAATGCCAGATTGTGTTCTGTTCCCTGTTATATGTGATGCACTTGTGATTTGGATGTGCATTGCTGGTCATGAATTGTCTTGGAGAGGCACTGATGATGCTACCCTGCGCTGCTGTGCAGAGGCTTGCCAGCTATGCACTTTGCATATGTGCATGCAAGAGCCGAAAGGTACCCCGGCAAAAGGCTGGCATGACACACTCCAGCACACAGGGCATAGGCAGCAGCGCGTGCTGGCCAGGCTTCTTCTGCTGAAACAAGGACCCTAGAGCATACATCTGAACCTGCAGACACACGAAACAGCAGTCTATGCCCGACAGCTTTTGCAGCTGCAGCATTGCAACCGACTCGTCTGCCATGCACTACTTGGGACAGATGCACTGCTTGGGACAGGTGCACTACTTGGGACAGGTGCACTACTTGGGACAGATGCACACAGCAGAGGCTTCCACGCAAAAGCGTGCAGTGTGGTGCGACCAAAAGAGGTGGGGGCATACTGAGGGGCTGGGGTGGGTGAGAGCCGCCGCCACACTAATGCCACCCACACAGCATCCACCACCATGTCATCACCAAATGCCCTGCATCATTGTCTGTGTGAAACAAATGCTGCTGCTGCTGATGGTGAGGGTGAGATTGGCAGGGCAGTAAAAAAAACATGCACGGTGACAGAATGCAAAAGCATGGCCAGCATCAGCAGACTGAGCTTCACTCGGCGTATGCTGCTTGGGGACAAAGCATAAACAACAGGCTTTAGAGCATAAGTTGTATGGAGGTTGTAGAAGCATCACCTGGCATGGTCCTTGTGTATGGGCCCACGTGCTGCTGCACAACTTAGCTTCTGAATGAGCGGCTCCCAGGCTCCCTGCATCATCAAGCCATGCTCCAACACCCAACCAACTGAGTTTGACATGTACTTGACGTCTGTACATTCTGTACATTAACAAGCATGTATGAAAGCATAGGTTCCCTGTTGCCTGGTGCCTGAAAATACTGCATACGTGATATTGACCCTGCTATGCATGACAGCCGTCGCACGAGTGCCGCCCATGCGAATATAGACATGCACAGTCACAAGCAATGGCATCCTCTAAGATGCAAGCCTTACTCCAGGTGATTCATGACCTTCTTGCTTGACTTGATGACTTGGGAATTTCTGCTCACCTTGATGAGGTGCAAGGCAAAGTCCTCCAGCAAGGCCAGCAGCTGCAGCAATGCTTGCCAAGGCTGTTGTGCAGAATGTGGTGCAACCTTAATGGCATGCTCAAGCACATACCTCCCCCTTTTACGAGTGAAAGCATCTTCATCCACCTGCATACACACATGCCAGTTCGCACACACTACATGCAACTGCACTTCCACGGCTGAGCCAAGGCAGTATCAAGGCAGGCCCAATGCACATTCAAAGAGCTGTGACTGACCACCTCAAGCAGCATCGTTTGCCCTGCTACATGCAAGGCATTTTGGCTTGTTTACATAAGCATCAAGTAGCTCAGGTGGAATCAGGTGTGCATAGATGTGAGTAACGGACAAGACAGCTGTGCTCAGGATTGCTGAACTCACCAGCAACTGCCTCAAGAGGGCCCAGAAGTCAGGGTCTGTGCGTATGTCTGTGCTTGCAAAAGTTTCATCAGACGGCATGAAGAAGTTGACATTTTGCACCAGGGCTGCTAAGGCTGCATGCTGTCCTTGGCTGCTTTTTTGCATAGCGTCCCTGCATGTCAAAACTTGTGACTGCTGACTGAAGGCACTTGCACTCATGTTCATAGATCAGACTCATGCTGGTCGGTATGATCAACACTAGGGTGCGTAGTGTTGCACGTCCTGGAGATATTCTAGGCCACAGGATCTACTACTGATGCTACATTAGCAGGTTGCTGAGTGCATAATTGCAGCAACAGGGTTGACTGTATAGTCAAAGCAGAATAGAAAATGCAGACTAGCACCTGGCAGCCTTCCACAGGGCACTGGCAAACTGTACTCTACATGCCAGACCCAGCTGCCCTGCCACAGCAATCATGGCTGGCAGCATGCTTGATGCAGCCCCTCCGTCTGCAGCACTGCTTGCACTGAAAGCACTCAGCACCGCTGGCTGCAGCGCGTCATGGCTAGACTTGAGGAAAGTCAGTTTGGCTTCAGATCCTGCACAGTGATGCAAGGTGACGCTGCGTGCACAAGTTTGCAAAGATGTACAGCGGCATGCAGTGCAGCGTGGATCATACCTGGCTGTGGCTGCTGCTGCAATGCTGCCTTGAAGAGAGCCGTGACCACCAAGCAGTGTAGGCGTGCCATGACTGCTTCTCCAGCCTGCATCATTATATTAAAAATAACGACGATAATAATAACAATCATAATGAAAGCTTTGACAGTCACAACAATTTCGACAGTCATGACAGGCAACATCACTGAAAACAGACCTAGGGCAACCAGGTGGGCCCCTTGACACACAAACAAAAGATTTTTTTTGCAATCATACAATTGGAATGCCTTTGCAACTGTAAGCATGCAACTAGCTGCGTGACCAACCAGGCACGCTATAAAATGACAACTGCATCATGTTTGGCTGACAGTGAAGACATGAAGGAACTGGTCATTACCACCGCATGAGAGTCGGCTTGAGGCAGATCATGCTGCAGTGCCATTGCCGCAAGCAGTACCACTTCTGTGGCAGATGCCCAGTCAGCTCCTGCTGCAACAAGGCGGCTGAAGGCCTGAACAATCTGGAAGCACGGCACAAGCTGCAGTGCGACTGTGAAGAAAGTGCAGGGACACATGCGTGATGGGCAAATCAGCTGACCTGGTCATGCCGTGCCACAAAAAGATCACCGTTGCTAAGAAGCAGAGGAATCAGAAATTCTTGGTACAGTGTTGAAACGGACCCTGTGTTTTCAGATGGGAAATATTGCGATCTGTGATACACACGCTAACATAGACTACTCTGCTGTCTTTACCTGCAGAGCCTTTCAGGTCAGGCATTGCAGCTAGGTATGTCAAGCACAGCTTCTGGTGCTCAAGGTTAGAGAGCTGCAGGAAACACCGCTTTGTCCCATGGGCCGTATATTGGACCGTTCGGAACTTGGGGGTACATAGCTAAGAAGACATGCATTTTTGCATGCAAGTCGAGCCGCACGTCGTTCAGTGCCTTGCGAGCAGAATCTGCCAAGCTCTGAGCACTGTTCGACAGGTTCAATTTGGCCGTGCGCAAGGCCCCCTTAACGACTGAGCTCCAGACATCCAGGGATAGTTGTGGGCGCAGTTCCGAGGCTAGGTGCAAGATCAAATCGTTGCGGCTGTGCCCGAGCGGGCCGGGCATACTGTAAAGGCTGCTTACAGTGACCTAAGGCCTGTCAGCCCAATTTTGTGATGACAATAGTCGTCACCGCTCAGCCCTGCACTTGCTCTGCGTTTACTGCACTTCGCTGGCGTTACGCACATTCAAAGATGGATAAGTGGGGTCCCTGGGACCAGGAGAGCATGCCACAATCTGTTGGTAGAAACTGAGCAGTAGTATATACTGCCTGGTGACTGTAGGGCTGCCCCTTGTCAAGCAGCACTGCTACTGATGTGCACATGCACTTGTGCTTACAAGTGCTGATGGCTTCACGGTGTGCTTGGTAACATTGTCTTGAACTGCGCGGCAAGCAGCACTACTAGTGACTGCATCATGATGCCACATTACAGCATGCGGGTATCAGGTGTCCTCAGTATACAGACTGCCAAGGCACATGTGATGCAGCACAGCATCAGGTAAGACCGTTTGACCAGCAGCATTGCGTGTCATACAAGGAAAGGCTTTCAACAGAAGGAGCATAGCACAGCCTGTCGAACTGCTTAAGTTACAGCAACAGGTATGCAGCCCTGCACCATAGTTTTGTTGGGCATAGACTGCTCCAGGTTTGAAACATTTTGTAAAATCTAAAAGACATGCTGTAAACTGTAGTCGAGTCCAAATCAACTCATTTCAGCCTGTGCCGGCAAGAGTTCATACCAGCTAGATTCTGCTTGGTGAAGTATTGAGTTGACCATGGCCTGCTTGTGTTGATGATGATGTGGACCCGTATTGCCAGGCTTGCCATTCCCTTTCCTCCAGCTTGTATAGCTTTCTGTACTTGCAGAACTCTTGGCATGGTCTGCAGTGTTCTCCTGCATGACGGAGACCATGTGATTAGAGTAAACTGAATATTGTTTGCCAAAGTTGGTGCACTTTACGCAATAAGGGTAAGTGTAAGGCTGCAGAGGACCTGGAATACATTTGAGCATACCTTGGAAGCGTGGAGCAGTGTGTGCCAGAAAGCTATGAGCAACCTGTGGGCAGCAGTAACATTGCCTCGTGGCACCAGTCCCACCGCGGCTTTACTTCTGGTAGCCTCCAAGGCAGCAATAGTCAGACAGCCAAGCATTTCCTGGAGTCGCTTGCTATATGAGGCATTGTCATGTTGACCAATCTGAGCCTGCCACCGCTGCAATGCGTCATCCATGATATCTGCGGAAGTGGCCCTGGCTTGTGCTGTTGTTGTCAACCGGATTGAAGTCTGGAACTTCTTTCTGGGCCTTTGCAGAAAGGTGTGCGGTGATGCACCAAGCAAGATGGCCTGAAGCTCAGCCTTGTGAGCAGTGATGGCTTCAACAAGAATGGGCGCCACCAGCACTGCAACTACCACATCCATTGGAGCTGGGTCATCAACTGACGCTTGCGCATCTAGGCTGTGTAGGACCCGCAGCAGCAGTGGCCCTTGCATCATGCTGTCATGCGAAAAAGTTTGTGTCCTGCGCAGCATGAGCAAATAAACATGCAGCACACAATTGTAATGCTTTCTGGTAGTGCTTGCTCGTCATCTGCGTCTGTGTTGTGAAAATGCCAGGTGGGCAATGCAGGCTTGGCAATGACAAGGTCTTTTTGTCTAGGAATGCATTGCATTTGCAGTCATGGTGACCCTTCCAGCAGCCATGGTACCAAGGCTGGCAGGAGTAAAAGACACGTTTTCAACAACCTGCTATGTAGCAGACATGCAGGATCAAAGCAGTGAGTCAGCTGACCTGCTAGTCTTGTGCAGGCGCAAGTATGAGGCATGGGTTGGCAGGATCTCGTCCAGCAAGTGCAGTTGCCAGAGCAGGAGTATGCTCTTCACACATGTGCCGCAGCTGAGCATGCGCACTGCCTCAAGATTCAAGCGTGACTGCAACAGCACGAGAAGTCACTCTTTGTGGTAAGCTGGTAGCCAGAAACGACACCATATCTGTTCATAGAAGCCCAGCATGCAATTTCAGACCACAATCGTCCTTGAGCACAGTAGCTTAGTATGAGACAGGTCTTGTAGAGTTTGTAAAGGTGGCACCACAAGTTACAGGAAAGTTCGTTACCTGGTTGACACGCAGCACCTGATGGGCCAGCTGCCTTATAGCTGCTGTTGTCTCCTTGCTAATGTGAAGACCTGGAACAAACAGGCAATGAGGACCATGAGGTACTAATGCTCAGCCACAAAAGGCCATGTCTGCTACTTGCAACAAGTTGTGGAAGATTGTGTATGAGGGCTGCCCTCAGGCATGGCAGTTGTGTATAATGGCCAGGGACCAGGCATGGCGAGTCAGCTTGACAGTGACATGGTTGCCCACCACACATGGCTGCTGATGTAGCAACGTTCACACCATAAGGACATAGCATGAGTATTACCGGTACGGATGGAGAGACGCACAGCGCGCAACATCCTGGCAAGGTCCTCAGCAAATGACTCTAGAGGCTCATTGATACAATGTAGACGGCGCTTCTGACAATCTTGCATGCCGCCCACATAGTCAAACAGCAAATGGCTGAAGGGGTCATACATGAGTGCGTTTACAGTGAAATCACGCGACTGCATGTTCTGGTGCCATGGCAAGCTCCATGACTGGTCCAGGTGCTCTGCCTGCAGACGGCCCTGCACACACGCTCCCCACTTCAAACTGTGAACAGGTCAGCAGATCATTTTCACATCCCCTTGTTGTCTTTCTTGTGATCAGCAGCTGGCAGAGTGGTCAACAGAGGGCAGCTATTGAGCAAAGCAAGAAACTCGACAGCTGTCAAAGCCATGAGAGTGTTGAGCAGCACAGTGTGCACAGCAAGTGCACACCTGTGAAGTCTGCTTTGCCAGAGCTGCCACATCATGCAAGCCCATGGCCTCGAGGGAGGTCACGTCAATGATCCTACCATGTGACGCGTGCACAAGTGCAACAGGGTTGCGCTTGCCTACAATGTGGCAACGCCCTGCAAGTTTCTGGACCTGCAGCATCATGTCAAACCTCAACATGCAGATTCAGCTGTGCTGCATGTGGCAGGTGGACTACACAACTGCATACATGCACTGCAATTTGTCATGTACACTGTGCAACTGCTGCGCTCACCTGCTCCAGGGAGGCAGATGTTGTGAGGTCTACGTCTTTGGGGACTTGGTCAAGCAGCAAGTCTCGCACAGTTCCTCCCACAACAAAAACATCATGGCCTACACACAGGGGCCTGATGTATGCCAGCTTGATTGTGCGTGCCTGACCAGTGCATGTGGCAATGTTTACCTGCCAGTTTGAGCTTGATTAGCAGACCAAAAGCATATTGGGGTATGGAGCTGGCTCTGATGCGGTGTTGGGATTCGTTCCAAATCTGACATCGACCACTAGACGTGGACAGCCGAACATTTCTGTCTAAAGAAAGTGTATCCAATTTTTTGGTCGGGTTCAAACTTAGGGACGGTGGTTACTTTCCGAGATGGTCGTCTGCGTGAGTGTTGCGTCCTTTTAGGCGGCAACTGAGACGAATCAGCGCCCCCAGCAGCAAAGCATGCACTTGATGACGCTAGCTTTTGTATGACTGCCGCTTGGACGGGCTGAATGAAGGCGAGTACGGGTCGAATGTTGCTGGCGTTGACCAACAGCTGAGGATCAAGGATTTTCTGGAGGCTTCGTCGCATCAAATATCGGGCTATGGGATCCAAACGTTGCGGCAACAAAGTGCATATGATATTACCCTATGAACCCTATCAACATGTCGTGCTGCGAGCGTTAAACTTACCGTGGTAGGCTCGCGTATCAGTCATCAAAGGTGTAGTAGAGTACGGCAGTTTTGTCAGCGGGTCGTCGCTCCTCGGTTGAGCTCTGGCACATTGGTCAGAAACGTGAGATGCAGGACCCTTGGCGCAACGCGCTCGAGCACTTCGTCGTGTTAGCATAGTCGCACTCTCGATCACTATCTTGACCTCGGATGCGATTCGTCAGGTGACTGCGGCTGGCATAGCATATCATCAAGGTCCTGATCAACGGTTTGATCACTGTTTGACATTTCTGCATCCGTGCTTGCTCTTTTCCACGACCTAGCGCTGCTCGGCTGAGCATTTGGTCCGGATAGATAGACCATATGGCTCAGGCAGGAGAGCCCTACTTGGTGTACCTTGCGGCCAAGTCCGGCAAAACTGAAGAGCTTCAGGTATGCACTTTCAACCGGCTGACGCGTTGCAGACGCACGCTTATGAGCGCTGATGCCGGTGCTGGCTTCGCAGCGCCTGTGTCGCAATCTCTTCACATCCGCCTCGGGGTTTTGCCGATATCTGCACTGCAAGTCCGCTGCAGCCTACGAGGGTTTGATTACAAACCAAGACACGCGCCAGTGCTCACGTGTATCTGTCCAGGTACTGCTCCAGGACAGCCTGCCTCGTGCGAGGTTGCACGAAGACTACCAGAAGGATGAAGCAACACCGCCTGTCTCACTGACGGACTATCTGGAATACGTTGACAAACAGACCGGATTCACACCCCTCTTGGCTGCTGTGTTCTGGCATAGGACCCAAGCTGCAAGACTGGTAAGTTAAACCTTATTGGGCCCTAAGTCAACAGGAAACTTTTGAAAAGCTGCAGTGCCCCAGCCAAACAAAACTAGCTTCATGCAAGCCTGCATTTTGTCAAACACCAAATCATATGCTAGTATCTGCTGGTCAGGTCATGCAGTTACTTGCCCAAGCACAGGTCCATGAACGTATTTGCATCATGAATAATTGGTGTTGAGACTCAAGCCTGATGGCGGTGCAAGCATTATGTTGGTTGCAGTTGTTGGAGCATGGTGCAAATGTGCATAACCATGGTGGCGGCAAGACCAAACAGACGCCCCTGCACTTGGCGGTTGCTGACCTGAACATGGATGCCGGTCTGATAGAGCTGCTAGTCTCGTATGGGGCAAGCCCTTTCCTGGAAGCATCTGATGGTGTGCAACCCTTTGTTGCCTTGACATGATGCATCCTCTGCACGTAGATCCTGTGTTTACATCATGCAGCTGCGGTTTGCACCGTACTGCATACAGCCGGCACATGAAAGTCTGCACAATTGTTATGGTGTTGCCAGGCAAAATCCATGTTCCTTGAGTCAAAGTACATTTTGTCAGCACTTGTAGACCATGCACAAATTGGGTGCCCAGCTAAGGTTGACACAGTACAAGTGTTTGGTTATGTCTGCTTAGGTACAACGCCACTGGATGAAGTAGTGCAGCTGCGGCAGAACCGCATTGTGCGCATTGACCTTGCTTTGGGGTCCGTGCTGCTATGCCTCAGACGGCGCTGCGCTTTCAGGGGTCACTTGGAGCTCAAAGTCGACAGGTATGTTGCAAACGCAGCAGGTATGTTGCAAACGCCGCAGGTATGTTGCAAACGCAGCAGGTATGTTGCAAACGCCGCAGGTATGTTGCAAACGCAGCAGGTATGTTGCAAACGCCGCAGGTATGTTGCAAACGCTGCAGGTATGTTGCAAACGCTGCAGGTATGTGGCAAACATTACTGGCACGATCACACTTCCAACTTGCATGTTGTGAAGTGTTGGTCTTCATTTGGTTTTGTGAGCAATGCATTGTTCCTGTGGCTGGGAGCATGCCTGCCATTCCCTGGAAGACCTTTGACAGACAGCCCCTGATGTCTTACATGTTTAAACAGGTACATGGGGTTGAGCCAGACATGGCGTAAGTTCTTCTGTGTACTGGCCCCCCGTGAGAAGGTGGCAGGCCACGCAGCAGACATGCACCTGCTGGTCTTCTCCAAAAATGGGTTTGAATCTGTGACCAGCATTGTGGTGACGCATGCAGCTCCCATTCAGCTTCCTCTCAAGGCTGCACATGGCAGAGCCTGCTTTGAGCTGGTGAGTTTTGAGCAAGCTCCAGCCTGTGCTTCTCATCTGCACAAACTGCTTGTCTGTCTGAGAGAAGTGGCTTAATGTGTACATGACCTGCGTGCCATGTCTCAACCAGACAATTGAATGAAGAAGTCCTTCAGCCAAAGTGTCTGCCCTGCGCTGTGTCAAAGACTGTTGCCCTGTGAACTTCAGTGCATTCAGCTGTGCAGCTGAGCAGCTTAGCTGGCTGCAAACCACTTACATGTCTTGCAGTTGATTGGTTTTGATGAATACAGGCATAGTCCAGTGTGAGCCACCTGCAAGGTGCGCATGCATGCAGGTGCTCTCCAACAGGCAGCTCAAGAAGCCCTCAAAGCTGTTTGCGCCTGGCAGCTCCAGTGTCGGGTACAGCATCTATGTCAGAGCGCTATCCAGAGATGACGTGGAAGCACGCTGGGCACACAGATTTGTAAACCTGGCCACTTGCGATCCAAGTGAGTGTGGGAGTACCACTTGACAACAGCTTGACATGCTGTTGTGACAAGTGTGGCTGCAACATATATCTGTACGTGCCATACCTGTTGAGCAAACCTGTGTCTAGCCTGTTGATAATGCACATGACAGGAAGCAAGGTGTGTCAACAATTCTTTTGTTCACTTGATGTATGTTTTTCTTTAGGGTCAGCTACTTACAGTCAACTGACGGCCTTGCCACTGATGGCAACACTGCTTATTATTACTGATTGTGTACCTTAATATTGGCCTAAGTTCACAGACGGTTTGCCTTGAGGTTGCTCAGCATCTCTTGCAACAAAGTGTGGCTACATTTCAGGTTTACATGTCACAGAGCAGTGGTTGACTGATTGCATGCACAGCTAGTTAGAACATATGTGAATCCCACAGAAAGTTTTCATTACATGGTTCCAGCCGCTGCATCTTGCAAGGTCTGCATGCTCCTGCAGTACTAACAGTGCTTTGTTTTGCAGACAAGGCCATGCTGATTGGCGACAGCGAACATCTACCTGCACTCAGGCCTATGCACAATGGTCCACAGCAAGTTGCGCCTCTTGAGGCCTCAACAGACCAGCATTCTCAGAAGCACACACAGACGGGTGGCCAGAGAAACAACACCTCCTCTTTCTCATCTGATTCAGCCCATGTGCCGC
>JAABUP010003435.1_pt1 | contig 28006 bp, 43 predicted proteins | sample 5559201 | NCBI WGS metagenome assembly JAABUP01 (sample SAMN10711887, study PRJNA513373) | rock metagenome | isolation source: Antarctica rocks | place: Antarctica | reverse complement strand
ATCGTAGCTGGCATAAAGATGGTTGCATGCCTGTTCAAAAAGTTCAGAATCTTACACTCACACTCACACTCACACTCACACACACACGGGCACGCACGCGCACACGCAGACGCACACACACGCGCACACGCGCACGCAGACGCACACACACACCCAGCCACCTGCACCCACAGCCTGTGAGGACCTGACACACAACACTGCCCTGATGCAGCCACAGACAGAGATCATGCCACACACCTATCATGCAGCAATGCTGACATCCAGATGCAAGCACTCACAGGTTCAATCACAGGTTCGATTACAGGTAATGGCCTTTCAGGTATGAACTTGGCAACCACATGTCATATAACAGGAAGTATTACGTGCTATTTTGTGGCCAGCCACACACCGCTCAAGAGTTGCAGTGCTGGCTTGTCAGACTGAGCCGACAGGCAGAGCATGTAAGCTGCAACAGATGTGTCACGTTACGTCACGTCTTGGCATGTCACGTCACAGTCTCATCATGTCATGTCATGTCATGCCATGTCACGTCGTGCCATGTCACGTCATGCCATGTCACGTCATGCCATAACATGTGCAGAGTCAGGTGTGGGCACCTGTTGCTTGCTCAAGGCAGTTGCAGATGGCTGTGATGCCACGCTGTAGATGCTCATCCACCACCTGCTGCCTCTGACCAGCAGCTTTCCTGGACTCCCGTTCCTCTTGATCCACCTGATGCTGCATGCCGTAGTAGGAGCCTGGACCCCCATACCCAGTACCCTTGGCCCAACCCCCATTGCTGCTGGGGTGCTGGCCATGCTGCAATACACAGGACACTTGTATCAACAGGCAGTGACATCTACTCGGCAGCTTCATGCACCTAGCCTGCTGTTGGATGATGTATGACATGCTTGTATGACACGCATCTCTGGACAGACTGGATAGTGACTGCGCAGAAGGACGGTGACTCATGTACAGGATCATGACTCATGATATGGTGGCGACTCATCGACAGGACCTGACAGAAGCTACTTAACCCAGCAGCCTCCAGACCACACCCTTGGGCCCTGAAGACTAGCAAGATTTCCTCTGGAAAACCTTCGGAAAACAGTAACATCCCTTTGGGATATCATGATTGCGGAAAGCGCAATAATAATCTCTGACAAAAACATTGTTTTTGCTAGAAGGAAGTTCGCCCCTGTGCCTGTCACTTCCAGCTGATGCTGATGCGTCTGATGCATACCAGCTGATGAGTCTGATGCTTATCATCTGATGCATGGTACCTGTGACCTATGTCTTTTGTGCCTCCCAAGTCATGCGACATACCTCTCACATGGGCTATGTCAGGGCCATACCTGCAACATGGGCAGCCCGGTATAATACTTGGGGTCTCATTGAATTGACGCCAAAAAGCATAGTCTTTCCTTTCTTTTCTTGTTCTTTTCTTTCTACCTGCAACATGGCTTCGTAGGCCAAGTAACTTTCTCCATCCATATTCTGCCATGGCTGCATGGATGCTGGGGGGCCTGACCCACGACCCCCTCCCCGTCCCCCGCCACCCCTACCTCTTCCCCTGCCAGCTACCCCACTTGCATCTGGCGGCGGCCCCGCTGCAGCTGCATGTACAAAGCTGTGTCATGTGTCGTGTGTCATGTGTCATGTATCATGTGTCATGTGTCATGCAAGCAAAAAGCACGAAGTGACCACCTAGAAGCACTTCAGAGGCAATCAAAGAAGCAAGCCCAAGAAGAGCAAGCATGGAGTATTTATAGGCAGAGCCAAGACTCTGACGTCTGTGACAACAATGAAAATAACAAGAATAGTAATAACAATAACAAACAGTAATCATAGTTATTGAATGTACTCCAGCTCATGATGAGCTAGGTACGTGCAGGACAAGTCTGACGCCTATAGCAAAGGCTACATACAGAGAAGACAATCACCCACCAGTCACTCTGCTTCCAACACTTGCTGTAAGAAGGACTCAATATGTTTACCCCCTGCAAGGCCTTTGATAAAAAACCCTGACAGATCTTGCATATCAAAAACAGTCTGTACCTCCTAAACAAGCTATACGGTGTTGTTGTAAAAGACTCTGATGAAACCTTGGCAAAAACTCTCTTACCTAGGACAGGCTGTATCTCCTGAATCAGAAGTTTGTACACCAGGTCTACACTACAGCACAGGTCCAGGCACTGCTGTACTGTCCCATCTGCCCAGCGTGCTTCTGCACCTGTTGACACACAACCACCTTCATTTCATGTCATACCTTACAGTCTGGGGTGGGAGCCAGTTGTGACTCATCAGACATCCTGGCTTGAAAGCACAGGTGTAGCACAAGCACCTGATGATCAAATAAGCCATGTTAGTGTTGGGATCCTGAGTGAGCATATGGGATAAGCCTGTGCATGGTTGAAAATTTTCATGACAGGTGTAAGTCTGATGATGACTGCATGTCTGTGCAATGTATGGACTGAAGAAGAGCAGTGCCGTTGACCAGGCAGTGAGCTAAGATCAAGGCATGAAAGGGCAAAATGCTTGCAAGGCAAATGCAGTGTTGGTTGACAGCCTTTGCAGGAGCGCTGAAACAGAGAGTGTGCTGTCAGCCAACAAGCATGCATATAGTGCTTGCGCTTGCATGCAGCAGCGCAGGTACATTAAACAAACACTTCAGGAATCAAGCTGTTGCAGGAGCTGTGATTTATCTAGCATGCAATGTAGCTTTTGCACTCACCAAGAGTAGTGTTCATGTGCGTGACTAAAGCTTTCAAACAAAGCATGCAATGATCCAGCATGGACACACCATGCAAACCATACAAAGCTTCTCTATAAATCCATTGGATAAATCAAGTAATGGCTCTGAGTATCTGCCGCAGAAGATATATCGAATCACAAGAGCCGGTGCCCCCTCATGGGGTAGGGCCTTAGCTTCAGCAGGATTTGTAATTCATGCTGGCAACCATCGGGGTAGCCTTGTACACTAGGGCTATCATAACTAAATCACCATAAAGGTATATCAAATGAATGACGTACCTTCCAAAGTGTCACTGCTGCGTAGCACATCTCCTTTGAGGGAGATGCTGCCATGGCTAAACGGGCAGACGTTACAAGGTATGTCAGATGAATGATGTACCTTCCACAGTGTCACTGCTGCGTAGCACATCTCCTTTGAGGGAGATGCTGCCATGGCACAACGGGCAGATGTTACACAGTCCCTGGCAGTTGGCTGTCAGCATGTCAACACATGCCTTGTGACCTTTGCCGGGAGTCAGCCCTCGATGCCTGCAGCAATGCTAATACTTTTTAATAATAGTTATAAGCATCATTAACATTACTATTATTATTGTTATTATTATTATTATTATTATTATTACCATTACAATTATCGCTATTATTATTATCATTGTTATTATTACGGTTATCATTATTATTATTATTATTATTGTTGTTATTATTATTATTATTATTATTATTATTATTATTGTTATTATTATTAGCCCTCGATGCCTGCAGCAAAATGCCAACCTGACACTCATTCTCAAACTAGACGGTCTTGGGGACAGACTGCATGGCCCCTGTTGGAAAGCTTAAGCAGGTGGGATGATACTAATGAAGCTGGCCCTGGCAGTTATGCAAGACATTTGTGACAGCAATGCAGCCAGCGTCAATATGCTATCTGGAGGTAACTTGAGTTGCCACGTGCAATTCTAAACTGTATGCTCAGACGTGTTTCGAAAATGGGCTGGCGCTGCTTGTTCACTGACTAGGTCTGTAGATCCTGGCTTTCATCTCAGTCTGCAGCTGGAGCATCTAAACATGGTCCAGCAGACAGTGCGTCAACTGACTAGGTCTGTAGATCCTGGCTTACAACTCAGTCTGCAGCTGGGGAATCTAAACATGGTCCAGCAGACAGTGTGTGCATGCTACATCAGCAGACCAGCAGAGCTTGCCACTACTCACCCCATGATGAGCTTCAGCTCAGCAAATGACATGACATCCAGTTTGTCACATGCCAAGGTGGTGGCAGACAGGCACAGCGGGCAGGATTGCACTCTCTCCCTGCCCACGCGTTTCAAAACATGCTGGGCCTGCTTTGCCTGCTGTGCTGAGCCAAGCTCAGGTTGGGCAGCTCTCCTCTTGCCCTTGGACCCTCCTCTTGTAGGGCTGAGGGCAGTTTCCTGAATCAGCAACACAAGGAGTGGTCAGAAAAGAGGTAAGTGGATGAGTCGATGATCCAAGGACTGAGTGAGGTAGTGAATGAGTGAGCTAATGAATGAGGATGTGAGCAAGTGAAATGGTCAGTTGGATGGAGAGCAGGGCAGACAAGTGCAGCTGATTTTAGTAATTTTGCAAACTTGCCTCCATATCATTCCTTTTACGCCGGGCCCATTTTAAGTTTACACCGGCGTCAAGCTATCAGTAAATCAGCCAGGAAGCATTGTTTCTAGATCTTCACAATATGACCATTTTGATTGTACTCAAACAGGTACATGGCATGCTGGCTGTACCTGGTCAAGAGCACTGGAAGCAGCTCGTTTCCCTTTTCTTGCACCTCTACCCCCTCTGCCCACCCCACCTCCCCTGATTGCTGAGCCCAGCTGCTCTGCCGCTGGTTGCACATCTTCTTCAGCTGCAGACATGGCACAACCTGCATCTGCTATACATGTGAACAACATTCATCTTAGGTAAAAATCACTGAGGTGAATGCAACAGAAGCTTTGGTGAAATAACAGACACAACACTGCCTGTAACACGCTGCCCAACAATGTGTTTCAGTCAGTCTGATATTGACAACTCTGGCCATCATATCTCCTTTGAATTGAGTCTAGTGGAAATCATCTTAATCATGAAGGTGTGTACATGCGTGCACTCAGAAGAAGCTGTGGCCTTGATCAACATGAAAGCACTAAGCATGTTCAGCAACCTTGGTGGTCCATGCAATTAAGTCTGATCACACCTGCAGGCTGTGATGTCGAGGCCGCATCATGCACAGCAGGCTCAGCAGGCACAGCATCCTGCTTGATGCTTCCATCTGGATTCCTCTGGTGTTGAACAGCCCTGGATGCGGCATCATAGATGCTCCTTTCCATCTGCATGGCATGACTTTGTTCATTGGCAACCTGGCCTGTGCACACTGTCCCATTGCCAGTGTGATGCGCACATACACTGCTACTTGTCCATAGAGTGTGACCTGCTCCATAAACTTTGAACTGTAAAGTCCACATCCACTGAAGATGTAGCCACATTGACATTGCTTGCCATTTTGACTCTATCGCCACACTGAACAAACACAGGGAAAGCACCCTACCAACAGCCTGTGAGGCAGACGCGACTGACATTGCTTTGCCCTTCTTGCATGCGCTCTGCTGTCCATGCAGGTTCTGTGTACAGCCATGCGCTTGTACAGCTCCAAAGTGTCGCACTGCAAGTCGCAGACAACACCCATACTTTGCTCACCTTGTTGACAGTACGGGCAGGCAGCAGCGCCAGCATGTCGCGTCTAGTGACAGGACCTTGCTCCTTGCCAGCATGGGCTGAGGATGAGGATGATGCAGCATGTGTCAATTGCTGCAGCTGCTGTGGTAGGTTGCATGGCAGACCAGCTGCGGTTGTCTCAAGCCAGTGTCTGAGCTCTTCCCTACAGCAAGCGCAATCAAGCAGATGATAGTTTGGCTTACTATGCAGTCAACTAGCTGCCCTTGTAGGCTCTTCCCTACAGCAAGTCAAGCAGATGTAGTTCGGTGTACTATGCATCAGTCAACTAGATGCCCTGGTAGGATACGAGGCAGTCCAGCTACTATGACTGCAAGCCACATTTGCCTTGAATGATACCTTCAGGAAGTGCACATGCAGCGTGATCACAGGTCACGACTGAAGACTACTTTGTGCCTCACCATATAGCATGGCAGCTTAGTAGGAAAAGTCCAAGAACCATGCATTCGGTTTCTATCAGAAAAGGCAAGCCGATCTCTGTCACAAAGACAGATCTTCTGTGGCTCCTTCACTCAGCTTATGTCAGCTAGAATGCTCTTGAATGAATTGCACTGAATGAAATGCTTGCAGTGAACACTGTCATGCCCAAGACACCGGCATGAGGCTGCTGCCTCAACACCCAGATCTTTGAAGAAGAAGCAAGGTTCTCTGCACCAGCAGCTGATGATGCAGGGAGCTTCTGGAAATTTATTATACCTGTCAGCACCACCAGCGTCTCTTTGCATGGTAGCATGTGCTGCCTGCAGGGCCTGCTGTTGGGGAGACATAGAAATGCCCTTGCCCTTGTCCCTGGCTGGAGTGGACGGCCCTGTGCTTCACACACGGACTTTCACATTGCAAAGTGTCACATTTGATGATGAGTGCATTACTGATGCATTTGCAAACGTTCCTGGCACACATTGTCATGCACATGCTGATGCTACTGTATGATACGAGTTGATCACAGCAGTTGCATGTGGTGTTGCCAAGCATTTTCTGTAGGCTTCAAAGCCATTGACGCTGCATTCAATCATGCGAGTTGGTACTTGGTTGAGGCTGTGTAAATGCGCAGCAGACAGAGGAGCACAGAGCAGGATTCAGCTGACCATGCAATGATGCAGTCTCCACAGCAAGTGGGCGCAGCTGATGACATGTATAGCCTGAAGACGGTGCAACAATGTTCATGTCAAGGTCAAGGTCAAGTCAGAGTTGGGCAAGCAATGCACTGGTTTACTGCTGTGAAAGCATGTTCAAGCAATTGATGGCTTTGTGCGCATTTGATATTGAGTTTGACCTGCTTGACAGATCTTGTCAAGGTCAATGACATCAGCAGAGTCATTGCCCATGATGTCCACGCTGCTGTTGCGACTTGTGATGTCAACCACATCATCATCCCCAGTCATGTCCAGAACCATGGGGGATGTACTGGGAGATGTGCCTAGCAGGAAGCAACTCACATGTATGACACAAGTGCATTGACTGGCAGAGCATGAAGGTTGATGCAAAGTTTGGCCTGCAAGACTACTATTGCATGGTAAGTTGCCGATGAGCCGTGTAGGGATGCAGCAGTGCAATTGCAATGTCCCAGGACATGCTGACACAAGGCAATGACACAACAGAAGTGCCTTATTCATACCAGCAGTGTGTTACGGCCAGGAGCAGAGAGGAAGGCAAGTTTTGATGGAAGTACCTGTCTTGAGGCGCTTAGATCTGCGGGGCTGGCTAGGTCCTTCATCATCATCAGATATCACAATGACTTCATCCAGGTAGCCCATCTGAGGATGTGATCGGACACTAGCTCACATAGATATCAGCTCTGCCACTATACAGAGATTGCTCTTAGGCCAGAAAATCCAGGACCGTTCCGGAATGACGTCCGCAGGCCTGGGCAGCGTTGGGGTGGCTCAAGTCGATCGCGGATGCACCGTTTGTGTCCTACGCTGCTCCTGCTATCTCACGGAGTAGTCCCTTACAGCGAAGATTGCCAAGATAAACGAAGAACTGATGTCACCAACAGTAAATGCTCACTCTGAAGAACAGGGGAACAGTTGAAGCGACGATCTGATGCTGTATCCTGAGTCAGGGCATACCAACATTGCGTGACCTTACCAGCTGGTAGATAAACTTTTTGTAGCATCAAGGCGCAGCACGACCCTTCCAAGCACGCAGCACGCTCAACGAGAATAACGCCGTTTCGGAGCCTTGCGTTATTTGCTGTCGTTCTGTTCGTCGTCGCATAGGACAACTGTCTGTCGTCGCACAGGACAACCTGAACAGGCGAGCTGTGCTGTGGCATGCACTTGGCGTGTCCGAGATCTGCAAGCATCCGACTGCTAACTCACCCACGCCTGACTTCCTCAGCTATCTGTTGGCGAGGCATATTGACATTTACTGAACGTCACGCACAGTCTTATTGCAAGTCCGTTGAGGCCGCTAACGGCTCCGTGTCGACGTTTGCGAGCTCTGTGGGAAAAGTCAACATGGATGTGAGGGCTGTTGCTCAGACATACTTCAAGTTCCAGCTCCGGATCAAGTACTGTCCCTGACGACAGTGAATTTGCAGATAACCAGGGCAAACTTCAAAGACAGTCTTCCTATCATCCAGCAGGCTCTGCAGGACTGCCACTTCTTTTCTCTAGACTGTGAAATGACTGGCCTTGACTTGCAAGCCACCAAACAGGAATACCTTGATGAAATCGAAGACCGTTATCATCAGGTGAACAGCTCGCTCAGCACTGGCAAACATCATGATGATTATGCTGACCTGCGACCAACTTCAGCTGGTGCTTGCAGACAGCAAGTGGCGGATCTCAATTTTCTCTCACGCAATTTGGCCTTTCAGCTTTTGTCTGGTCTGAGACAGAGCACAAATACAGACCTCGTACTTTCAACTTTTATGTCTTCCCTCGGCCAACAAATGGGTATGACAGACGGTTCTTGTCTCAGGTAATGCCACAGCCTCTTCGCATCTGGCATTCCTGCCCATTCAGCATCGATACACTCTTCAAAACGCCAGGCCTCGGGTTTCATTCTAGCTGTACGGCGTGTTCCTGTTACCACACCTAGCGGCGTAGGATTTTCATCTCCCTTCAACATGCCAGGATCAATTTTGCAAAACAGCAGCAAGAAGATGACAAACAGCAAGCCTAGTGATGCAACAGGTCTTGCGCGTGAGAGTGTGCCTCAAAAGCTTTTCTTTCCCGACTTGTCGCTCATGTGTTGCACAGACACAGCATAAGATCAATTGTGCAGCTGGTAAGCTACAAGATGTTTTGTGTTGTCAGGTAGATTCAATTGTACTGGTTTATGCAGGCAGGGTCTCTTGAGTTCCTGGCTGGTCAAGGTTTTGATTTCAACAAATGGATATATCACGGTGTGCCATTCATGCCAGCTGAATGGCGTGACAAGTGAGTGGTGTTTGTCCTGTTCCTTTTGTGTTCACACATCTTGGAAAGCACAACTGACATGCCAGGGGTCATCACATGCATTGCAGCCAATGCAGGTCACATCATGCTGCCATGGTGCTTTGCAACTAGCAGTGGCAGTTACCAACATTCATGAGATGTTCATGTTGTGCCTTATGAACTTGGGTGTGTCCATCACGTACAGCAAATGATCCATGTTTGTTGTATGTCATGGATGTGGACGTGGTCAGCAATGGCAAACGCGAGGGTGCTTTGCCTGGCAAAACACATTTCAAGCCCTCGCTTCACTTATACTATAAATATTGTCATAAGTGTTTCGGTAATTGGGATGATCATCATTGTTCTTGTCATCATCACTGTTGCAGGCAGCTGGGATCATTAAACAAAGTGCAAGACCGGAGGGAAATCACAATCCAGAGAGCCGATGACAAAGGTTTTGTCAAAAGTCTGCAGGATCAAGTGCAGAACTGGATGCAGGTGAGATACTCTCGCACATGGCATCAGGCATGATAGACGAGATCTAATTAGACAGCTCTATATGCTGCAGCTTGTTACTGTACAACTGCCATTCTTACACACATGCACAGCGAACACAGCTTTGCCACCCCCAGGCATATCATTACTCCATGATATTTTGTTGACATACTTCAGGTGTGCAGATTGCAACGCAAAGCATGTGCCGGCAGGATGCACCTTTGCAGTGATGTGCACGCTGTGCTGTGCTGTGCTGTGCTGTGCTGTGCTGTGCCATGCCGTGACCTGCGGGGCCTACTATATGATGCAAACAGCCGAGCAAGTCGAAGCTTTTGCCCTAAATGTGTGCGGCAATGAACCATACTTTGGTTGCGCAATTTTGCAGAGTCAAGAGCAAACACTCTTGCTTGAGCCTTCAAATGCGTATCGGAGAGCTATTCAGTATCAGCAGCTGGAAAAGCTTCAGAAGGGTGACAGAGGCAACCAAGGCTTCTATGTGCAGGTATGCAACAGTACTACCATGGTACAGAAAGCATGCAGAGTGTCAAGTAGTGTCTGAAGCATTTGAGTATTGCCAGATGTGTCTGAGGAAGCAGACATGCCCACATACAAATATATTCTGTTGGCATGGCATGGTTGGTAGTCATGTCGTATGCAGTATGGTTCAAGCCTCACCCATCAGAACCATTACATTTCTTGTTTTGCAACCAGATATAGACTACATACTTGCCGGGAGGAAAACCATCAGTGCATAGTTTATAGCCAACATCTCAGCAGGCTCAGCTGAAGTTCTTTTCAGTCCCAAAACATGTATCTCAATTCAGAAATGTCCATTCAATAGTGGAAACCTGAACTCAGAGACGCCTGTGGACAGTTACAAAACGCGTTTCTACATTGTGGAGATGTTTGCGGTTTTTTCATGTGTGGCATTTTGAGAGACTCAGCCAGAGGTAGCCTGCAAGCACTGGCATGAGACATATTTGCTTCATTCAATGGCAAGGCTGGAAGCAGCTTCCCCTGTTCCTCATCACGACAGCGTTCAAGCAAAAGCCGCAGCCAGTGCTGATGCACTGACACAGATCTTGATGCAAGGACTGTATCAGTCAGCAAACAATTGGGATATGCAAAGAACGCATAGGCTATCAAAGGGCTCCTGCCATCATTGCTGAAGGGCACAGCCTTTCCTGTCAAAGGGCTCCTGCCATCAATGCTGAAGGGCACAGCCTTTCCTGTCATGCCTGCAGAGGGTGTCCGGGGTATTGGGGGTACAGCTGCAGCTTGTGAGGGCCACCCCTGAAGAGGCCAAACAGCACGAGGAGGAAGAACGGCAAGCTCGCCTCCAGGCCATACATGATGCAGCAGGTAGGCCTTGTCTGATTCCCCACTCCAAACCAGACTTTAACCTCAAGAGGCGTATCATCCTTTGACCCCCTTGGGAACCCTAGCTTGCTCCAATGCACATGAGGCATTGTGCACAATGTTGTGCTGGCATAAAGTCAAGATTGCACTTAAACAATGTCTTCAGCACCTCATTAGGCCCTGACTGCATGACTTGAGACAACACACCAGTAAGCTTTACATTGGCAGCTTTTCTGCAGAGACAATCGCTGGAGCTCTGTTCAAACAACTTCTGCTGGGCACGCTGCAGGTTTCACCGCAGCCTACGCTACCCTGAGTTCCAGAGTTGCTGACTTGAAGCCAGAAAACTGACTCAAACCCACGTCTTCAGCACCCTGTCAGGCCCTGACTACATCTGTGACTCTGTGCCAACAACTACTGCTGGGGACGCTGCAGGTTTCACTGCAATATCTATGCTAAACTGAGTCCCAGAGTTGCTGACTTGAAGCCAAGATTTGACTCAAACCCACGCCTTCAGCACCTTGTCAGAGCCTGGCTGCGTCTGTGGCTCTGTTCAAATAACCACTGCTGGGCACACTGCAGGTTTCACCGCAGTCTTTGAAATGATGCGAGACAGCAACAAGCTTTACGTGGGCAGCATTTATGCAGAGACAATCGTTGGAGCTCTGTTCAAACAACTACTGCTGGGCACGCTGCAGGATTCACTGCAGTCTTTGAGATGATGCGAGACAGCAACAAGCTTGACACGGGCAGCTTTTATGTAGAGACAATCGTTGGAGCTCTGTTCAAACAACTACTGCTGGGCACGCTGCAGGATTCACTGCAGTCTTCGAGATGATGCGAGACAGCAACAAGCTTGACACGGGCAGCTTTTATGTAGAGACAATCGTTGGAGCTCTGTTCAAACAACTACTGCTGGGCACACTGCAGGTTTCACCGCAGTTTTTGAGATGATGCGAGACAGCAACAAGCCTGCTGTGGGGCACAACCTGTCCTTTGATCTCACCTTCTGTCTGTCTTCTTTTGCCCAGAGCCTGCCTCCCAGCTGGCCAGCATATAAGCAGCTGGTGCAGCGGTGGTTCCCTGCTGGAGTATGGGACACCAAGCACCTTGCTCGCCAGCTGCAGGTTGGTCCTGTCATACTGTGATGTGATCCCTTTCTTGCTGTTGTGTCATACCTCTATGCTATGGGACTGTCTACCAGACTGTGCTGGGGCAGATAGCTGCACCTCCTTCCTGGCTGGAGAGTAGTTTTTACATGTTTTTGTGCTGCCAGCAGGCAGTGTTGTCATCTGTGCACAGCAAAGCTCATCTGTATAAACATATATGTGTGTATAGATTCATGTATTCGTACATTCTTTGTGATTCAGATCTTGCCATTGCTTTTGGACGGCACACAGGAATGTTCGTATCTGTAAGCACATATACATAGACACATGTGTATATATAGATTAACACATTCTGGTCACATACAGATCTTGCTTCTGTTACATTGGCTTGAAAGCTGGGATGCACATGGCAGGACTGTGTCACATGAAATGCATACTTGCATGTGCAGCATGCTACTCCAGCAGGGATGCTGTCTACATTGAATTGCAAATATACATACATACTGCAAAAATGCTGCAAATGCGCTACAAACACTGTTGTATTGTCACAGTGTGCATACAGAAAGCCTGTCTGTAATCAAGAGGCCTGTGCAACATTGTGACAAGGTCTTGAGACCCATGTAATGGAAGGTGCAGTGTCCCTGAATAGGTCACCAAGATCCACTAACCTGGCAGTTGCAGAGCTTTTGGAGGGAGTGAAGTGGGCAGTGGAGTGTCTTGTCAAGCAACAACAAGAAGCTGTGGCTGGGTCTGAGAGCACAATCTGAATGTCACCGGAATGGGACTGAATTGCGGCATGGAGTGTAGCTGAATTGGGACACTGAGTGCAACTGAATCGGGACTGAATGAAGTTGTGACTGAATCCTGTGTATGGCAGGCCGTCTTTGAGGGAGGCACATCACTTGGCGATGTATATCAAGGTTTGGTGGAAGGAGGTTTAGACCAGGCGGTTGCAGAGTTCCTAGCAGACCAAACCAATGAGCCAGGCAAATGGGCTTTTCCAGACATCAGCCATGCTGATGGGTATGAGGCATACCAGGTGAGTCACAGAGCATGGCCGTGAAAACCTGCTTTGACTGCTTGTGTCTCCTCCGGCTGAAGGTTTCTTACTGTTCTCTTGAAAAGTTTCTGCTGCGGCCCTCCAATCTGTGACAGGTGAGCATTACTGAATCTTAGTACTGTCACTCACCAGCTAGTATTGCTGCTTAGCTGTCTCGTTTGGTGCGGTGGTGATGGGCATGTTGGTAGAGGCCTTCTTCACCATTCACAGCACCAGATCTTCTTGCTGCTGAGGCAAATGCTCCAATGCATTCAGGGTCATCATCTTTTGCAAGCTGTTTGCTTTATGCCTAGAGGTGTCAGCTGTTTATTGGTGCAGATGTGCATCTGAATCAGATGATCTGATGACGGACTAATACGCTGAAAGCAAGCACAGACATTGTCATGTTGCCTGTGCACTGACTCAGCAGCTCGAACAGGGTCTCGCGTTGAGGCATTGTTGCCCAGTCAAACACTTTCTGCACACGCCCAGTTGCTGAGCAGACACTCAATGCCACTGTCAGGCATCAGGCAGCTGTATTTGGAATGTTTCAGACATCTGTTGTTGCTGATGCTGCTTGCACTTGCCTGTCTTTGTGTAAACATTTAGTGGTTCAATCTGCTTTGATAGGGATGCTCAGAACAGACTGCTCTGGAGATTCAAGGTTTGCTCTGCATGTACCTAGCTCACCATGTGTTGAAACGTGTAGAGATCTACATCATCATGGTCATTACCACTATCAATGTTATTCTCAATATTGCAAAAAGGTGATAATAACAATTGGAACGATAATGATATTAATAGTTATGATAACAGTAATAATAATAATAATAATAATAATAATAATAATAATAATAATAATGAGAATGAGAATGAGAATGATGATACTATGAGTACGAATACAGTGTTACTGTTATACTGACTGTTATACTGACTGTCAATTGTTTGTGATGTGACATGCAGGGTCCCGAGGCCAGCTCCCACGCACATGAAGCTGGCTATGATGCTTACATGACCGGCGCCGCGTTCGCCTGCCTGGTGCGCCTGTATGAAGCTGCAGGAAGCAAGCCAGGGCAAACACACTCCAAAGCTTCCCAACAACCCAGTCTGGAAGCTGTGCAGCATCTCATGGGCAGGCTCAACATTGGCAGGTACCCTTTGCTGGATTCCTTGCTTGGCAAACATGAAACCAGGAGATTGGACCGAAATCACAAGCAGTGCTGCAAAGCTTATCAGCAGTGACTACTGAGTTCTGAGCTGGCTGTCAGTGAGCGTATTTGAACTGGCAACTCAGCAGGTTGTCTGCTGCAGACAAGCTACAGCTTCGGCTGAGGACCTGACAAAGCCAGCAGCACTTGTTTTTTCAGTGGTAGGCATCTACCGCTCTGGACCTCTACCAACTCTACAACTGTTCCACTCCAGAGCTCTACCACTGTTTTGCCATTGGTGAAGCTCTAGTGTGGTACAGCTGCAAAGTAGGCACGGTTGAAAACAAGTGCTGGTGGTTTTGCTAGGTTGTCAGGAAAGACCGTGCTGTTTGTTGTGATCAGAGCAGAGGCAATTGCAGTTTGGAACACTGGGGTCACATGGAATGCAATTGGAGAGCAATAGGAACGCTTGAACCAGTCTAGAGAGCATTGCTGCCAAGCCGACCCGCAAATTATTGATGGATGGAAAGTTGGGTGAATGAATGACTGATTGGTGCTGGTGACTATGACAGGTCTGACATCCCCTATGGGGCCCTATGGGGGGAGGACCCCCAGCCTGACAGATCCCATGTCATGCTGGCGGCCGGCTTGCAGCCTGACACACGCTTCAAGCCACTAGCAGAGCAGCTGTCAAAGCATCTGGTATGCCTCCTTCCGCCTTTCTAGCTGCTATTTTTTGTTGTCCTTTGTTGTTTTCTGCTTGCTGATTATGTGAAAGGACATCTCTCAGTCTGCATGCTGATTTGTGTATGAGATTGTTTTGCAGCAGCAGCTTACAGACTCTCATGCACGCAGGGGGTAAGGGTGAGGGTGACCCCTCTGTGGCAGCTTACCACCTCGCAGTCATCTTCAGCTTTGTTAGAGTTGCCTATGGAGGACCTACCAGATTCAGCAAGATTTGCAGCAGCTCTTGTCATTTGCAGGCAGCCGCATGCTCAGGTAAGGCTGCATCTGTTTGCTAGCTGTGCATTATCTCAATGGTGCACAATGCATAATGCCTGCAACTGCAAGTCATGTGCTGGAGGCATTGTTAACATAGCTACTGCATTGACAGTACGCCATCTGCATGCACAGCTGTCAAGCCTTTATCTTATAGTTATAAACTACACAATTGCATTGCTCCCCACTGCAAGCCAAGGTTGTCTTCTCCTTTTATTTCCACTGTGCTGTAGTTACAAGTAATTACTGCCTGCAGTTGGTAACATGGGCAGACTACTCCTCTGCTAAGAGGGATGGCACCCTTCAGACCCTGCTGCAGCCACTTCAGCAAACTGGCGGTGCAAGCCAGGCTGGTGCATTGAAGAGACCGATAGAGGCAGTTGCAAACTCTGGGGTCAGTGCATTGACTGGTCAAGCCGTTCCTGCTGGTCAAGCTCCTCCTGCCAAGAAGAAGCTCAAGTCGATGGTGCCAAGCTGCCGCATGATGTAGAAGAAGCTCATGCCATGGCCGTCTATAATGGACCCTTTGCTACCACTTGCAAGTTACACGTGTCAGTTGAACTACATTGTTGTTGCAAGCCAACAGACTCTGAGGTTAAATAACTTATTGGCATCTTTTACATACTTTACAGAGGTCGCGAAACTTTGAAGATTAAAATGAATTAGACTCCAAAATCGCCCTCGAACTGTAATAATGCTACAAGCATGGCAGGCAGACTGAGCGTTCAACTGTAATGGTGTCATGTAATCATGACCATGGCGTAATCGTACTGATCGTCAGCTCACTAAACCAAGGTCAGCATGTCAGACTTTCCCCTGCCTTCACGTCAACTAAGCATATGCAAACAATGTTTTGCCTGTCAGGGACGAACCAGGTTGGTCAAACGCATGAGCTCTGGACTCATCAAGGCAAGTCAGGAGTGATGATATGGTATGGCATGCTCTTGGCAGTTGCTCCTGCAGTGGCCATTGCTGGTGCTGCACCAAAACGAATGGGATAGAACATTGACAAAAGTGCCAGAGGCTGTGATTCAAAGCCTGCCAAAAGGTGACGTCTTACACTGCAGCAGCTGCTCCCACATACGGTGACATTGGTTATGCTTGTCAAGTGTGGCATACTGCATCAAGTCACCTTGAGCAGGCATGTAGCTTTACATTCTGGGCAATCTCCTGCTCTTATGAGCTGCAGTCATGTGATAAAGGCCTTTGATTTCAGTGACTGCTCAACAGAGGTCAGCAGCCACTGCGGTCCCTAAGTCCACCACCCCTGCTGTTGCAGCTACAGTGGTTCTGAGACCCAATTGTTTCTGCCATGATGTGTCAATGGGCTCCCAGGGACTTCATGTATTTGGCCACGTCCTGAGCAGGCCCAGTGAACTGGATCTTGCCATGCTCCATGTAGCTTGCAGTGTCAGCCCACTGCAGCTCTTCCAGCCTGTGCGTCACTGGCAACACAACAGTTGATGGTTGTTGAAGAAAAAAAAAGAGAGAAAAAAACTACGCCTTTCGGCGTCAATTTAATGAGAAGCCAAGTATTTATACCGGACTGCCCAGGGATGGTCGTTGAACGTTTCTACCTACAATAGCGTACACTATTTGGTAGATTTCGCTGCAAATTGCCATATCTTTCCGAAGCAGTTGACGCTCTGCATCCTAATCACAAGATGCAGTCTGTGAGCACCAACAACAGCATCATGCTGATGGGGCAAGTGCCTAGCAGCAGGACAGCTCAAGCTGCGCTCAGCAGCTTTTTGGATTTGAGCAAGCAGCAAGGATGCAATGCAAGGCTACGAGGAATTCTACAAAAGACTGACACAAGACACATGTGCACTTGTTGAACACTTGTGCCTCTTGTCAGTGGCAAGATGCAGAAATATTCTCACCCATAGCGCGGTCACAGATTCAGAGCCCTGAGAGCCAACTAGACCCCTGACAGCTTTAAGCACACCTTGCTGGTCAGCACTATCAAGAAATGTGGTCAGCTCATCCAGTAACAGCACCTGCAGCACCATTGCAGCTGTCTGATGCATGCAGCGGGAGCAGTGTAGCAGTGGTTGTAGTGAAACAGTGATTCCATTTGCTTCTTCATGCGGCCGTGCTAGCATGCAGCGCTGTCAAAGAAGTGGATGTGATTGAAGCTATGTTATAAAGCCAAGCCTTGACTGTACAGGACACTTTGCACATTCTTGCTTTCCTGCCACTTGTCCTTTGATTAGAGTCTCCAGAGACAGATGCAGCACTGGGTGGCAATGACAAGCCAGAAAGATGGCTTCCTGACATGATCAGCAGGTGTGGTCATCAAGCAAGCTTGCTGTGCATGCAGGCAAAACAACATGCCACACTAATACCTTTGGACACTCAGCTAGAGCACCTGCAATGGCCACACGCTGCTTCTGGCCGCCTGACAGAGTATGGGTTGGGCGACCTTGGAATGCCTCCATGCCAACTAGCTTCAGGGCATGCTGCACCTGGCATAGCACATCTTCCTCCAAAAGTGCATACCTGTTGCAGCAGACCATGCAATGTCAGATCCTCAACATTGTGCTGGATTTTAAACTCATCTATTCACACTGTAATATTTGTGCAGGAGTGGCAACAGAGGGTTGACACAGAGGGGCGTCGCTGCACACAAGACATGTCTAAAACCATTACATTAATATTGCATGTGTTTACTTGGTGTCTGATTGACATGCTGGGAATAGGCTTGCCGAGCCCCTTGTCCTTGACAGCCACGGCAGACATGGGCATATAGGCACTGTTCAGCTGAACATCAGCACTTGCTTCTGCATTGCGACTTTTGACTGACCTGCCAAGGCCAAAGGCGACATCAGCTGCTACTGTTGGCATGACCACTTGGTGGTCTGGGTTTTGGAAGACAAAGCCTACTGGCCCAGCAAGTTGAAAGCTGCCAAAGTCGCTTTGCAGAAGTCCTCCCAGCACCCGGAGAAATGTGGATTTCCCACATCCATTAGGACCAAGCAGAATGTGAAAGGTGCCTTGCTTTACTTCTAGACTTGCTCCACTCAGCACCTGAATTCGGGCCAGGGATGAGACCACATGAATGATATAAGGGGAAATGCGTGCGGTGTAGATGGTATTGAACGGGAAGGCTGCCCAGGCTTTGCCAAAAGGTGGTCAGTTCTGGAAGGACAGATTGTTACAGCAAGCTTACCTGCTTCCTCGAGTTAGCTGTCCCGAACCCCACTCCTAAGCTGTTGACAGATATTGCCAGCTTCTCTTGGCTTGCAGGACTGGCTTGTGTAAATGAGCTAACTTGATCGCTAGCGACAGCAAGTGTAAGCTTGCCAGCGGTTTTGATCGCTTCCCTACGTATTCTTCGGTGTGGCTCGCTTGAATGCAACAAAAGTTTCGTTTGAGCATGTGATGTCACCAGCATAGCACACAACGCATGAAAGCAGCGGCACGAGACGCTGAGGCCAGCACAGAGACTCTGCTGTGACAGAGTGCTCACAAGCTTGCGTGCAAGGGCGTATGGAAAGCAGAAGTGCCCTCCTTGACCGAGCAGCCCTTGTTTATGACTCACAAATTACAATCCCTGGACACCATTGACAAGCTGGATCAAGAAGCTGAAAGCCAACCATAGCTGTGCTGGAAGCCTTGCCGATCAGAGTCAGTTACAACTGCCTTCCAACTTGGAAGCCTGAAGGCTGGAACCAGACTTAGCTCCGGCGGCAGCGCTGAAAATAGAGCTGACTGTGCACATGCAGTACCTTTTAGTCCTGCTTTGAAACTCAATGGTGTTGCTGTTGAGCCAATTTGGCTGAAATAACCATTTGTCAACACTCCATTGGCAGTTCTTTCCTTGCAGATGGTCTGACTGGACAGACTCTCTATCTGAGCACCAACTGTTACATTAATCTGCCTGATTGGGCTTCTCAGACATTTGTTCTCGCTCACCCAGCCATGACAGCATTTGTCCCTCAGGCCAGAGCTTAGAGCCATTTTGAAGCAGCATGCCATGCAGTGTCAATTGTATCAGCACCTTAATTGCAAATCAGATCAACTACTTCTAATCTGAACCATACTCAACTGTCGATGCACAGGTTACGTGATGTTCAATGTCGATTCCTCTCCAGTTGATGAGGTTGACCAAGCTGAACCTGCCGCTCTGACACAATGGTGATTTATTGTCTTCACACTCAATGCTGCTGACATAGTTCAGTACTGCAATGCTCAGTCATCAATGACTGGAATGAAACACATTGTCCAGATGGCTGTTCTTGAATGGGTGTTCACAAAGTGCTTTGATCATGCACATCATGCACAGACACCCTGTTCTGATTCCTATCTTGAATAAAGAGCCAGCTGCTGCTTTTCATGCAGCTAAGGTTGCAAACAGTGTATCTGTCTTGACTGCGAGCAGTATTGTTGCATACATGCTGACCCTCTGCACATTGACTTGTTATAAGGTACGGTGTTGTGCGTATATAAGCAGTGGTTGATCCTCTGCATCCTAATCACAAGATGCAGTCTGTGAGCACCAACAACAGCATCATGCTGATGGGGCAAGTGCCTAGCAGCAGGACAGCTCAAGCTGCGCTCAGCAGCTTTTTGGATTTGAGCAAGCAGCAAGGATGCAATGCAAGGCTACGAGGAATTCTACAAAAGACTGACACAAGACACATGTGCACTTGTTGAACACTTGTGCCTCTTGTCAGTGGCAAGATGCAGAAATATTCTCACCCATAGCGCGGTCACAGATTCAGAGCCCTGAGAGCCAACTAGACCCCTGACAGCTTTAAGCACACCTTGCTGGTCAGCACTATCAAGAAATGTGGTCAGCTCATCCAGTAACAGCACCTGCAGCACCATTGCAGCTGTCTGATGCATGCAGCGGGAGCAGTGTAGCAGTGGTTGTAGTGAAACAGTGATTCCATTTGCTTCTTCATGCGGCCGTGCTAGCATGCAGCGCTGTCAAAGAAGTGGATGTGATTGAAGCTATGTTATAAAGCCAAGCCTTGACTGTACAGGACACTTTGCACATTCTTGCTTTCCTGCCACTTGTCCTTTGATTAGAGTCTCCAGAGACAGATGCAGCACTGGGTGGCAATGACAAGCCAGAAAGATGGCTTCCTGACATGATCAGCAGGTGTGGTCATCAAGCAAGCTTGCTGTGCATGCAGGCAAAACAACATGCCACACTAATACCTTTGGACACTCAGCTAGAGCACCTGCAATGGCCACACGCTGCTTCTGGCCGCCTGACAGAGTATGGGTTGGGCGACCTTGGAATGCCTCCATGCCAACTAGCTTCAGGGCATGCTGCACCTGGCATAGCACATCTTCCTCCAAAAGTGCATACCTGTTGCAGCAGACCATGCAATGTCAGATCCTCAACATTGTGCTGGATTTTAAACTCATCTATTCACACTGTAATATTTGTGCAGGAGTGGCAACAGAGGGTTGACACAGAGGGGCGTCGCTGCACACAAGACATGTCTAAAACCATTACATTAATATTGCATGTGTTTACTTGGTGTCTGATTGACATGCTGGGAATAGGCTTGCCGAGCCCCTTGTCCTTGACAGCCACGGCAGACATGGGCATATAGGCACTGTTCAGCTGAACATCAGCACTTGCTTCTGCATTGCGACTTTTGACTGACCTGCCAAGGCCAAAGGCGACATCAGCTGCTACTGTTGGCATGACCACTTGGTGGTCTGGGTTTTGGAAGACAAAGCCTACTGGCCCAGCAAGTTGAAAGCTGCCAAAGTCGCTTTGCAGAAGTCCTCCCAGCACCCGGAGAAATGTGGATTTCCCACATCCATTAGGACCAAGCAGAATGTGAAAGGTGCCTTGCTTTACTTCTAGACTTGCTCCACTCAGCACCTGAATTCGGGCCAGGGATGAGACCACATGAATGATATAAGGGGAAATGCGTGCGGTGTAGATGGTATTGAACGGGAAGGCTGCCCAGGCTTTGCCAAAAGGTGGTCAGTTCTGGAAGGACAGATTGTTACAGCAAGCTTACCTGCTTCCTCGAGTTAGCTGTCCCGAACCCCACTCCTAAGCTGTTGACAGATATTGCCAGCTTCTCTTGGCTTGCAGGACTGGCTTGTGTAAATGAGCTAACTTGATCGCTAGCGACAGCAAGTGTAAGCTTGCCAGCGGTTTTGATCGCTTCCCTACGTATTCTTCGGTGTGGCTCGCTTGAATGCAACAAAAGTTTCGTTTGAGCATGTGATGTCACCAGCATAGCACACAACGCATGAAAGCAGCGGCACGAGACGCTGAGGCCAGCACAGAGACTCTGCTGTGACAGAGTGCTCACAAGCTTGCGTGCAAGGGCGTATGGAAAGCAGAAGTGCCCTCCTTGACCGAGCAGCCCTTGTTTATGACTCACAAATTACAATCCCTGGACACCATTGACAAGCTGGATCAAGAAGCTGAAAGCCAACCATAGCTGTGCTGGAAGCCTTGCCGATCAGAGTCAGTTACAACTGCCTTCCAACTTGGAAGCCTGAAGGCTGGAACCAGACTTAGCTCCGGCGGCAGCGCTGAAAATAGAGCTGACTGTGCACATGCAGTACCTTTTAGTCCTGCTTTGAAACTCAATGGTGTTGCTGTTGAGCCAATTTGGCTGAAATAACCATTTGTCAACACTCCATTGGCAGTTCTTTCCTTGCAGATGGTCTGACTGGACAGACTCTCTATCTGAGCACCAACTGTTACATTAATCTGCCTGATTGGGCTTCTCAGACATTTGTTCTCGCTCACCCAGCCATGACAGCATTTGTCCCTCAGGCCAGAGCTTAGAGCCATTTTGAAGCAGCATGCCATGCAGTGTCAATTGTATCAGCACCTTAATTGCAAATCAGATCAACTACTTCTAATCTGAACCATACTCAACTGTCGATGCACAGGTTACGTGATGTTCAATGTCGATTCCTCTCCAGTTGATGAGGTTGACCAAGCTGAACCTGCCGCTCTGACACAATGGTGATTTATTGTCTTCACACTCAATGCTGCTGACATAGTTCAGTACTGCAATGCTCAGTCATCAATGACTGGAATGAAACACATTGTCCAGATGGCTGTTCTTGAATGGGTGTTCACAAAGTGCTTTGATCATGCACATCATGCACAGACACCCTGTTCTGATTCCTATCTTGAATAAAGAGCCAGCTGCTGCTTTTCATGCAGCTAAGGTTGCAAACAGTGTATCTGTCTTGACTGCGAGCAGTATTGTTGCATACATGCTGACCCTCTGCACATTGACTTGTTATAAGGTACGGTGTTGTGCGTATATAAGCAGTGGTTGATCATTGACCTGTCATATCTGTGTTACCACGCCAAATCAGGTAAACACGCAAAGCAGCATGGGCTTTTGGCACATGTCAACATGTTCTGCTAAACCAGTGGTTTCTGATCTGTACTAAATCATATGTGCATGGGAAGGATTGACTGCAGGCAGGTCAGCTTGCAGTTCAATGGTATACCTGACTTCGGCAGAATCACGTGATTATCTCGTAGTTTCTGCTGCTGGGTGCACAAGACCACAGCCTGTGTACCCAGCACAGGTGTCATCTGTTTCTACAAGCCCAAGCCTTGCATCACTGTGCAGCCAGAGCATAGTTACTGTCAGGCAGATATATATATGAATGTAAGGCTCTGTGAACTGCCTCTGTCAAGCAGGTATGAATGTATTGCCTTGGTAAGAGCTTACAAACATGGCACTTGCACAGCCCAAAAGAAGGCCATGCATGGTTTTCATGTGGTACACGCCTGTATCACCACGCTTGTTGCTTGAACATCCCACAACATGTATATCGCTGGCAGATGCATAGCCTTTTACTGCACAAGGGTTCATTTGCAGTTGTACAGGCCCTTTTGTGCTTGTATCCGAGAGGTTTTGCGGGAAAGGTGGTGTTGAAATAACACCATTTGAGTTTTGAAGGTACAGATCAGACAATTAGCTTAACCGCCAAAGCCGTACAAAGTCCTTCCCTGCCTCTTCAAGGCATACACGACGTCAAAGGCGGTGACTGTTTTGCGGCGTGCGTGCTCTGTGTAGGTGACTGCATCCCTGATCACGTTCTCCAAGAACACCTGTAAAAGTCACAAACAGTTCAGCTAAAATCTATGGATCAGACCATGAAGGGACCTGTGCTCGAAAAATAGCAAAGTCACAATAATAGCTAGTTGGGTTTTGAGTGGGCTGTGTAACGAGGCCGGCATATGCTTGAATGTCTCACCTTGAGGACGCCCCGGGTCTCTTCGTAGATGAGGCCGGAGATACGCTTGACCCCGCCACGACGAGCCAACCGCCTGATTGCTGGCTTGGTGATGCCTTGAATGTTGTCACGAAGGACCTTCCTGTGACGCTTGGCGCCTCCCTTGCCAAGACCTTTACCACCCTTGCCTCTGCCAGACATGTTGTTGTGCTGTTGCTACTTGATGAGACAAGCCGCTGTACCCTTGTACGATGTTCAGAAGGCAGAAGATTGGGTGCTGTTGGTTGTCTGCTCGATGAGTGCTGTGGTGTCTTTTGAACAGGTAGCCACGCTCACAATGCCCCACACCGCCCTAATTTGTCTTGACCGATCAGCCCTCGTAAACCGCCCTAAACGCCCGCTTTGCCCTTTAAATTGCAACAGGCAGCACCAGCAGCAGCACAAACTTGAGCATACCCGCCTCTTTTGCCACACTTGCCTCTTTTTGACAGCTCACGCAACATGTCTGGACGTGGTAAAGGAAAGACAGCCGGCAAGAAGGCAGTGAGCAGGTCTAGCAAGGCTGGGCTACAGTTTCCGGTTGGAAGAATCGCCCGTTACCTCAAAAAGGGCAAGTTTGCTACACGTATTGGAGCCGGTGCCCCTGTCTACCTGGTAAGGCTCACACGCTTTTGCATCGGGTACTTAGCAGGCACGGTGTGTGTCATGGAAACTAGTCCACCTCGAATTGATTGTTAACTTTTGAACCTGTGATTTGCAGGCTGCTGTGCTAGAGTACCTTGCCGCTGAGGTTCTGGAACTAGCAGGCAATGCCGCTCGTGATAACAAGAAGACCCGTATCGTGCCCCGCCACATCCAGCTAGCCGTGCGCAACGACGAGGAGTTGAGCAAGCTGCTTGGAGGAGTCACCATCGCTGCTGGTGGTGTGCTGCCTAACATCCACAGCGTCCTGCTGCCTAAGAAGACCGGCAAGAAGGATGCTTCTGGCAGCGTCAGCCAGGAGTTCTGATCAGTCGATCCTTCCCAAATTTCAATGGTGTTATCTCAACACCACCAAACACAGAATGAAGTTTGCCACAATACCTGCGTACAATCCACAGTCTTTACGAGTTATGTGGTACCATGGCCAGATAACAACCCACATTGCGAAACTGTGAGACGTGCTGCAGCTGATTACACCAATGAGCACAGTCTAAAAACAACTTTGCAACATCAGTACATTGGCACAGTAGGGTCAACTTTGAGTGAATACGCATGTATCCCACCCTCTAAATTACTGAGTTGCGCAAAACCAAGCGACTGCAAGTACTCTGCTGCTTGTTGGGATCTCATGCCGTGGTGGCACATCAAAATAGTGTGCTTGAATGGGTCTAGCTCTCTGGTCACAGTTCGGCCCCAATCTCGCATCCTGCAAGACAATTTACACTATCTGGAAGTGGCTGCTTGCATGCCATCTTTGGTGCGCTTGCCAAACGGCTCTAAGAACAGGTGACCACGAGACAGGGTTCAACCTCATACTGAAGTGTGTGCTAATGCGTACAACGTTTTATGCTTTGACGCCTGCAATTATCAGGATACACATGCATGCTCAAAGCAGTGGAGAATTCAACATCAAACACTAGGAATGAAATGCACCTGCTGAGTGGCTTCAACCGGAATTCTGGCACACTGGCCACCCTCTCCTCAACTTCCTCCCTGACGTCAACAAGCTGAACTTGGGATAGTTGCCCTGGGTCTTGCAGAATCTCTGCAAGCTCTGAGACTGACATCTGTCTGATTCCTACTTGTTGCCTGCAAAATTACGCATCATATGTATTGACAGTGTATTGGACACAAACCCACTGCCTAGGTTTATGGAAGAAGGGCTTGTGCAAAGTCAGCCTGCATTTATGAATGAGGAGTAGGTTGTGATATTGTGGACACACAAACTTTGTGCGTTTGTTGCGTGGACTGATGCTTGAATGCACCCACATTGGTTGCAGCATGTGCACTACCGATTGCATTTATTTGCACATCAGCAACAAGGCTAAGACAATGCGTCTAGTAGGACAACCAGTCAATACCTAGGCTGACCAGTTGGACTGTCAGTCAAGGCAGACAGACCCTGATTGCAATCAAGTATATGTAAATGTTGTGAAGGGATACAACTTGCCTTTCTGCTTGGACCCTGATGAGATGCAGTCCGAATTGGGTCTCAGCGCGAACAAGCTCTCCAATGTCTGCCTCAAAAGCTGCTTGTTCAAACATGGGCGATGTCTGACCTCTTTGTATCCAGCCGATATCGCCACCTTGCATTCTAGAGCCGCGACACTCAGACAGCTCTCCAGCTAGCATCCTAAAATCCTCCCCGCCTGCTCAGGGATATTTGCCTCAGTCCCAAACCCAAATCACCATGGCACGTGTGCAACTGTCTTTATCATGCTGGATGCGTTGCATGACGCTGCCACAACCATTCATTCTGCATGGTCAATCTATGCAATCATGCTGGTTTTCCACTCTATTTCAGTGCATTTCAGCCCTTCACACCTGCAAGACGCTCTTCGACCTCATCAAGAATGTGCTCTTGATCAGGCTTTACAAGAATATGGCTCACTTTCCTCTGCAACGGTTCTGCTTGTGATGTGCTTGCAGCCAGACCCGAGGCTGCCCTTGCTGTTGATGCAACCTGGCTCAAGTGTATTCCTGTATGGCACTGATCCCGTCTTTTCAGCTGAATCAGCTGGTGCAAAGGATGACCTGCAAAAGAGATTGCACTCTAACGTAATGCCTGTGAATCGTCAGAAACATTGTTGATACTGTTATGGACGCCCTCAAGAGCCCCTCACAAGCTGTGCTTTGCCTGCTGCGTTCAGGGCCTACGGACGAGACTTCAGGCTAGCCATGAAACACTGCTGTACCTCTGACGCGGACTGAGTGGACTCCAAGTCCACAACAACTTCTGTTAATGAAGAGCCGGCCAGGTGCTGCCGTCAAGGAGCGGGCTGTTGCAGACTTTGAGGTGATTGAGTGCGTCAGGCATCTCATCGAACCAGCATACAGGCAACCGACAGCAGTAGTGAGCACCTTGCTACCCATTTAGTTGCGTTTGCACAGACGCAGCAGCATCGCGCATCGACGCTACCTCCCTACAGCACTCAGGCAGGAGATGAACCGTTTCGCTTGGAAACATCTTTTGCGTGCAGGACAGGAGGCAAGTGGCATGACTCATGAAGTTTCAAGACATTCGTTCAGTAGTTGCTACCATTGTGAAAATCAGTGACCTGTCTGAGCATGGCTTCAAGTTGTTCTAAAGCATCCATGAGCAGCAATTGTTGAATGTACATTGGCCTTATAATTGCTGTTGCAGGAATCGTTGAGCAGCCTGCCACAGCCATCCTGGATTTGACAGGTTCTGCTGCACCCACTGCATAGATCCAAAATCACGGCCCAAGAATTGCTGCGCTATCTTCCACGCGCATGTCGAGTGGGCCACCAGCCAAAACATGAACAGCTTTGGGTCCAGCGGTATCCACATGCCGAATACACCAACAAAATAGTAGGAATGATATTCCGCAAAGGAAAAGAGGAAGAAATTGCTGATGTTCAGTGACGTTTTGCTTGTGGATTGATTGAGCCCAAACAGTGAGCCAACTATGCCCCCTGCACACGACAAATCATCTGTCAGCCATACATGGAGCCACTGGTAGGCATTGTGCACAGAGCCGTCATGTACAAGCGAAATAAAAAAACTAATTTGGTCAATAACTAATGTGGTCGGCAACATACAAATTACGCAGTCAGCAACAAGATCACCATCATCAGCAACATAATCAGCATCATGGCACTTGGCTGCATTCAAATCAATGATACAAAGCTGACCTGCCCACTGACCCAGTCCCTTGCTTGTCAGCTGCCGTATAGACTCAACAAAATCTGCTCGGGAAGGGTTGGTAGCCGCCAGCACAGCAGCCAGCAACCCTAAAACAGCCCATGCAATCCATGTGACAGTCTGGAGCCATGAACGACTTCGTTGGGCTTGAGCAGTGCTGCCAGGCGGTTGCCGACTGCTTTGTGAAGACCCATAGTCAGGTTGCTGAGCACCAGCAGCATTCTTCTGCTGGTTTGCAAACCTTGCAGAACGCCTGGGACCAGTGGGTGGACTACTTGCTGAGGCCTGCAGAGCATACAAGTACTTCAGTGACCCACCATATCTACCCACAATGCTTTGATGCTTGCTGCTGTTGCCAGGCCTCTGCTGAATCGCAAGTGTTGCAGAAAGCACTTGTAAGGGGTGCTTGCAGTCAAAGCAGTCAGCATACTTTGCTGTGCTGAGCAGAGGGTTGCTGAGATGCAGACATGGAATACCCGGGGTGTACATACAAACTGCTGCCTGCATCATTCACAGGGAACCTCATGACCAGAGGCAGCACCAGGAAAACCACCTGAAGTAAAAAGGATGCAGGAGAATATTCCAGACAATATTCAATGCCAAAGGCAGAGATCTAAATCCAGACCACTTGTCCAATGTCGAGGCAAAGTGCAAGTTCCATCAAGCAGTATGTGCACTTTGCAGAAATGTCATGCTGACTGTCAATACGCTGAGACTCACCCCGCTTGGGTCTGAATCCTGCGCGTAACGGCCGGTGCCAGAGAATGGGCGTGGACCAGACCGCAGCATGGGCAATCGCTGCAAAACTGTAACGTGCAGCATACCAGCCAGGATGCCTGCTAAGTGCCCTAGGAAGGAGGCATTGGGTGTGAGCAGCTGGATGTACAGCAGCTCTGCCCAAGTCACATACTGCAGACAAACTGCAGCTCAAATCCCGC
>JAABUP010003433.1_pt1 | contig 28015 bp, 39 predicted proteins | sample 5559201 | NCBI WGS metagenome assembly JAABUP01 (sample SAMN10711887, study PRJNA513373) | rock metagenome | isolation source: Antarctica rocks | place: Antarctica | reverse complement strand
ATCACGCGCATCATGACAGCCACCTACCACTGTCTCTGTCTGAAGCTCAGTGTGTATCTGGTAATGCTGACGCATCCAACAACACCAGAACCACCCGGTCTGGTCGATTGTTTGCTGCCAAACCAGACCCCCCTCTTCCACCAAACAGTATCAGCCATAGTGCTCATGAAACTGCTGACATGGCGGCAGCTTCTCAGCCAGGTGCTGTGCAGCCTGAGTCCACATCAGCTGAAGCACGAGCTGTACCACACACTGCATCTGTAGTCACTGACGCAGCTCTTGGTGAAGCTGCCCAAGCAGCTGCTGGGGGCTCATTGAGTCAGCCCTGGGAGCGACCCCTGCTGGGCATGGGGCTACCTCTGGGCTTGCCTGAAGAGGCACGGTGGGCGGATCAAGGCAGACCTAGCACAGATCATCCCCGGCATAAGACCAAAAGTGCCAGCGTGATGAGAAGGTGTGTTCATAACTTGTGTAGTTTTAGTGTTGTTGTCATATGCATTACAGATTGGGACCACAAGCTTGGAGGTCCAGTTCTTGCATATAGTTGTGTCATCAGTGTGTACTGAGAAGGTACATCTGTGTTTTGGTCACATGGTGTCAGCACCACAGGCTTGAAAGGTTTAGTCGTTGGGTGTGGTAGTACTGGTCGGTGCACGTGCAGGGTTGCACTTTTCGTTGGCTGCATCAGGCAGCAAAGTCTTGTCAATAGCTAGTTGCAGGAAGAGCATAGCAGGCAAGCAGCAGCAAAAAGCTAGTCATATATCAATGGATGATCTTATACTGATCTCTTGGAGTTGCAACAACGTGAGCGTGTACATTCAATGTGATGTCTGATTCTCTATTGGCAACAGATTGTGCTCAGCATCAGTGCATATTGATTTTGCTGCTGTCATGACCCATGTGTTCATCCCTGTACATGAAATGGTTTGTCTCATGTTGCCTTACAGGACTTTAAGTCCACCCCTCAGCTCACCCAGACCCTTACCCCCTCAGCCCCCCCAGTCACCCCCATCTAACCACCCTCAGGACCTTCCCGGCCCCTCTCAGCCTTCTACTCAGCTTCCAAGCCAGCTTCCTGCCAGCCAATCACAGAGCACCAGAGTGACTGTTGACCGCGGCTGTGACCCTATCGTTTTCTCAGATGACTCAGGATCTGACAGAGAACATGAAGCAGCAGGTGGTGCTGCGACAGGAAGAAAGTGCAAACGGCCAGTTGCAAGGTATACATCAGCTTGATCTCTTTGGCTGTGTCATTAACGGCGTTTTCAAAGTTTGGAGAGCGTTTCTATTCCGCAGCTACTATAGTCCATGTTCCAACACATAGCGGAGCATTTGTGCATGTTGTCAGCAACCTGTGTCATGGCAAGTGGGAGACTCATCGTCATCCCCAGCTGAGCAAATGGTTTCTTGTGGTTGCTGCAAGTTTGTGCGTATGCTGCTGAGCACATCACAATTGTAGCTGACAATCTTGTACTTCTGGCATGTAGGCAGCAGGAGCCTGCAAGGAAGGCTCAGAAGCGCGCTGTGAGTGCAACACCCAGTGAAGTCACTCGGCGAGTCACCAGGCATGCTGCCAACCAGTCTGCAGATCACGTTCATGCGTCCACCATATCAGCGGACAGCACACGCCCCTCCGCCAGGGCAGTAGACACTACACGCCCATCCACCAGGGGGCTGCCGACCTCAACCCATGCCTCACCCATTGCCGCAGCACACACGCACACACAATCAATGGCAGACGCCAGCACATCAGCAGCAGGCAGTGTGCTGTCTGTTGACCGACCACTCACTAGGGGCTTGAGAGCTGCTGGGGCTGTGACTACACCAGCTGCTGCAGCAGCTTCCAAGGCAGCTGCTGGGGCAGCTGCGACCTCAGCCAGGAAGCCCCCTTTGCCGCCCACAGCTGTAAAGGCACTCACTGCCCAAAAGGCATCACAGAAGGGAAAGTCTGCTGGCCCAATGGCAGCTCCAAAAGGAGACTCTGCTCACACCCCCCTTCCAAGGAGTGAGTCAACAACCCCTCACATGGCCACGGCAAAGAAGCAGAGCAGCGCCAGACCCACTAGATCTGCAGCCGCTGCTGAAGCTGCAGATGCAGCTGCTGTATTGGCAGTTGGGGTGGACCCTGACAGGCCCCTGACCCGCCGGTCTGCAGCGCAGCAGGTCACAACTCCCAGCACAGCTGGTCCTAGTGCCGCTGCTGCTGCTGCTGCTGGGACCTCAATTCTCAGGGCAAGCAGCCGCAGCAAGAACAGCTGCAATCCAGTTCCATCTTCTGCCCAAGATGAAGGCAGACTGCAGCCACTGCCAAATGTGGAGACAGCGGCAAAGACACAGGGGCTGTCTGCAAAGAGGAAGAGGGTGAATGAAGAGGTGGCTCTAGCAGTGCCTACAGCTGAAGGTGACTTCTGATTGCGGTTTTGGATTCTTCTCGTAGTGCGCTGCAACACAGCATCATAAATAATGATGCCCTGCAATAATCTGTTTGCCTGCTCGACCCAATAGCCTGGAATTGCTCCGCTGCACTTAGTGCACTACACACAGAGCATGCTCAGCAGACAAGCAGATTGCTGCCAAAAGTGTTTGCACCTCCTGGCGTGCAGGTGCTGACGTGACTGACTTGAATGACACCAATACCAGCGAATCTGCCAAACTGAAAAGTGCTTCAGGCATCCTCTTCAAGGTGTCAACACTGTGCATGGCTTGCAGGGCCTGAAAGTGCTGCACCTTCAGGCCAAGCAGCTGGCAAAGCTGTGCCAGCTGTCAGACCCAAGCAGCAAGGCGCAAAAACAACTGCCTCCTCAGCTAGATCTGCTGCCAACAGGATTGCTAAGAGCTTAGTCACCAACGCCAGGTCAGCAAGCAGACAGGGCAGTGCTGCAACTGGCCCAGCCAAGAAGCCCAGACTCCCTACACACCCACCTGGCCCCAGCACTGGACCCCAACTGCATGTGGCCCCACCCCCCAGCAATGGCAAATCCTCTGTAGCAGCAGCTGCACCTGCAGCTTCACCAGCAGCTGCAGCAGCAGCTCTGGAGCAAGCTGCTGCCTCAGGGAAAGTTGGCTGCCCCAAGTGTCGGTATGCCAAGTATGGGTGCAAGAAGTGTCGCAGCGCATACGTCAAGAAGACAGGAGTGCTCATCCCTGTTGACAGAACCCTTGAGCCTGCTGCCTTTGCTCTTCTTCAGCCTGCGTCAGGGTCCAGTCAGCAAGAGCCGAAATCTGGTCAACCAGTGAGGAAGGCCAGTCAGCCAGCATCTGCTGCGGCAAGGCAGATGATGGGCACTGACATGAATCGGTCTGGTACAGTCCAGTCAGCCACTCAGCCAAAAGCTGCTAAGCAGCACTCCTCTTCTTCACAGATTGAAGAACAGCAAGCCACAAAGAAGCAGAAAAGCGCTCCTCATCAGCTCACGGCAAAGCAGGCTGCCAGTTTACAGCAGACAAGTGGTAGTAGAGTTCCTGTCGCTCAAGTTGCCAAATCAGGCAAGCCAGCTGCAGCTGCTTTGCCACCGTCTTCTTCAGCTCAAGGCTCAAAGCTGACTGGCAGTGTGAAGAAGAGCAGCACAGCAGCTCAGCCACACATCTCTGAGGCATCAGTCAGGCTTGCCAAGCGGGCACGTCCATCCAGCAGCCCTGCCCCAGCTCAGGGCAGTACTGACCGCAGTGCCCCAGCAGCAAAGCGCAGCAGGCTGTCTGAAAGTGTGACTGCAGCTGATGCTGCTGCTGCCACTGCTCCTAGCACAGTACAGGCAAAGCCTAGCAGAGCATCCCAACGCAATGCCACTGCTGAGGCTGCTGCCAGTCGCTCTGACAAAGGCAAGGCAAAGGCTGTAGGTGTCAAAACCACCAGCGCTGCTGCTCAACACAGACCCAAGCCTAGCTCAGTATCCAAACCTGCTGCTGTTGCTACAGAAGCTCAGAAGCATAAGGGCAGCAGTAGTGGTGCTTCTCAGCCCAGCAGGGTCTCAGGAGCAGTTCGGAGGCCAGTCAGACTTGCACCTGCAGGGCCAAACCCCAGCAGCAGTAAGCAGCAGGATGAGGTCAAGGGCAGCACAGCAGCTGCTTCAAACGCAGGCCAGGCAGGCAAAGCAGTCATTGCTCTCAGATCTGCTGCAGGCAGGCAGACATCAGATGTCAAGGCTGTGCAACTGCAACAGGATGCAGCCCCAGGCTCTGCTGTTGCAAGGCCTAAACAGGCTGCTGCAAAAGGCCCCAAAGCCACAGCTCCTAAACTGGCCACTGGCAAGGGCCCTGCCCCTGCTGCGCCCAAATCGGCCATGGGCGCTCAGTCACGCTCAGTGCCTAAACAAGCTTTCAAGGCTGCTTCAGTACCTGCCAAAGCAAGGACAAAGTTAGTAGCTTCCCCCAAAGTCATGACTGCTGCCAAGATCCAGCGCACAATGTCTGGCAAAGCAGCAACTGCTGCTGGGCATGCTGTGGCTGCAGCACTTGACAGCAAGCTGGGATGCAGCAAGTGCCGCTTTGTGGCAACTGGATGCAAGCAATGCAGGGCTAAGCAGGCTGGGCAGTTGAGTCTTGCTGCTAAGTAGGCTTCATGTGCTTGAGTCTGTTCTCAGGTAAGATCAAGGTCGCAGACAAGTCAGATGCATCTGTGGAATGCATTGTGATCTCCATGTTGGGAAGCATAAGGCATGCCTGTGAAGTATGACGTCCTAGTTGGGAAAGCCTTGCACAGCGGTTACAACATGCTAGCTGCTACGACATGCTAGCTGCCAGTCATCAACAACTTTGTTGCCAGCATCCAACTTTCTGTCCGCATGGTCATGCACAAAGTATGCCATGCTGAATTCAGAGCGCACTTTGTTCATCTTTCAGTACACAATCAGCAGATTTTTGTAAGTTTTGTGCATTGACATCATTTGTGCTGCCCGCAGGACTCAAAGAGCACAAAACCAAATAAGAATATTGGATGGTGTCGGCCCTCTGTTCTTCAGCTGCCAGCGGCGTGGGTTTTATTCAGGTCATTGCGTCAGCACAGACAGCATTGCCAAACACGAGACAGTGATGTCAAGCCTAATATTGACATGGCATCTGTTTGTGAGTAGGTCAGCATATACATGTACAAGTTGAATTTTGGGATATGTTGTTGGACTGTGTTTGTTTGCGTCTCCGTCTCTTGTATTTAATTGGAATATACCACTGCAAAAGTTAGTTTTCACAGCTGACGCCTTTTGATGCCCTAGTTTATCCTCAGCCTGACATTTTGTTGTGGTTTTCAATAAGATATGTTGCTGTTAGGTTACCCTTGAGTGTATACGCGTCACTGACGACTTGTGAGCTCACAAAGTTCCAAGAAGCCGGCAAAATCTGGTTGCCAATGTATATTTTCTGGTACTGTGGTACCCCCAGTTGAATGCTTCTGTGCACCTTTGGCATTTCCAGGGATTACACCATCCTGGGACTGGGAATTCAGCATAATATGCCTGATTAACTGGGATCTGCACAGTCCCAGTCTAAGTGACCAAAAATTGTTCCAAACTCTGCACGCAAAACTGTGTCGTGACACTGTTGTCCTGGTCGACAGCTTGGATCTCTTGAAGTGCACGGTGCCATGTCAGGCAGAGGCAAGGGCGGTAAGGGTCTGGGAAAGGGGGGTGCCAAGCGTCACAGGAAGGTTTTACGTGACAATATCCAAGGGATCACCAAGCCTGCTATGAGGCGTCTTGCACGACGTGGAGGTGTCAAGCGAATTTCAGGACTAATTTACGAAGAGACGCGCGGTGTTTTGAAGGTAATGTCAGCCCACATAGAGAGTCCAAATTGTTTGTACAACCAGTGCCAACTGGATCGGAGACCGACAGCCTTGTGGTAGCTCACTGGGGTTGCAGTATGAACAGTGGTCACTGTTGCCTGACATCCTGCAGGTATTTTTGGAGAATGTCATCCGGGATGCAGTAACCTACACCGAGCACGCCCGCCGCAAAACTGTCACAGCCTTTGATGTGGTTTATGCACTCAAAAGACAAGGCCGCACTTTGTATGGCTTTGGTGGTTGAGCTGCTTTGCTGATGCTGTTGCCTTGTAGCGTGTCATGCCTATAATCCTAGCAATCAGACTGGTGACTGAACCTACATAATACAGCTTGGACTTTGGCAGGCATTGCTTATGCGTTCCTAATGCACCAGCTTGGCATTGTATCCCGCAAGTACGCAGCTGATTCAGGTGCATTTCAGCTGAGATGAATAAACAGCAAAATTTGATTTATTAATGTGCTATGAACACGAAGAAGACAATTATGAGCAGTTTTGGTTGTGTCTCTTCCTTGCAATGATTGTAAAATAAAGCTCGCTTGCAGTGCAACCCCTGTCTTTTACCGGTATGGTACCATATCTGTATGAGCACTCTCAGTCACTTTTCCGCTCAAACAAATTTGAGATACACTTCGATGGGCATGACAATAATTTGCTGCAGCAACTGTCAACAGGCCACCTGCAAAATAAGTTGTGGTCGATTGAAACGCAATATGCATATGTGTACATGTACAGTGCATCATCGTCCAATGAATTTGGGTTGTCTCTTTTCTTGAAATGCCCTCATACCCTCAAGGCGATCTTCTGTTGTCAAAATCTGCACCGCAACAACTGCGAAAGTCAATGTCACTGGCTGACAATCACTGCAAGACCCCACTAAAATTAGTATGCACAGGAAGTCAATTTTGCTGAACATGCACGTTTTCAAGTCAACAACTTGACATGTGGATTCCACATGTTCCCTTGGGCAAAGGCAACTTTGGGATTATGGCATCAAGCTCAAGCTACGGTGCACAGCAGCAACAAAGTCAGTAGCAATGCTTACCTCAGCATAATGCTTTTCCTCCACCTTCATCCCACTTGCAAGGTCTGTTTCCAGGCCTTCATTGATGGCTGCCTTGGCACTCCTTAATGAGACTGGGGCAGCCTATATGCAAGGGCACATTTTGCTCAAGCAATCTTTGGAACACAGCGCAAAACTTCAAGCAGTGTCGTTAGAATGAAGCAGCCAAAAGCTGTGAGCTTGAGGCACGGTGAGCTGCTGAGTCTCACAACATTGAGTTTGCCATGAACAGCAGGGGATACAACAGATTGGTGTAGACGTGACTCCTTGCCTGTGCAATCTCCCTGGCAAGATCCAGAGCAAGTTGTTCTGCAGAGCCAGACATGGTCATGTGATCCACAAGACCTGCATTCACCCATTCCTTGTTCATCCTTTTCTTTCTGCTGCGCACATCGTGCTCAACAATATGAGACGGTTCTACACACCAATGACAGCATTACTTTGTGCTTGCACCTGTGACACGTACAATTGATAAAGATACAATATGTATGTGCACATCAAAGAGGCTTGTCTTGATTTTTGCTTCGGCGTTGAAGCGGTACCTATGTTGAGTGCTTCCTCTGGGCCAACAAAGCGGCCTGTGAAGATCATTTCTTTGGACTTGCTCCTGCCAATCAAGCGTGGCAGCCGCTGAGTCCCTCCTGCCCTTCAAAATGCATCATTGATAATAGTAACAATACTAAATAAGAACGACACTTTCCAGCTCATGATGAGCTAGGTATGTGCGGGACAAGATGCATCACGCAAACACCTTCAAGCCAATCTGTGGTCGCCAATATTTATATAGTCCAATATCATGTGCTGCGAGCCATTTGGCATATACATGTAATTGCCTGATATCATACGCCCTTGGCAGCAAGCAAATAGGACTGTGCAGATGCATCAAGCAAACACTTTTTGAGCCAATCTGTGATTGCAAGCGAGTCTGTCCAATACCATGTGCTCCAAGCCATTTGGCATATACAAGCAATTGTCTGGTATCAAAAGCCCTTGGCAATAAGCAAACAGGACTGTGCACAACTCCAAAGACATGCTTGGCTGTCTGCCTGTAGCAGTAACTGGAGACAGGAGCATGCAGACAGACTTACCCAGGGATAATGCCTAGCCTGATTTCTCGCAAGGAGAACTTTGCAGATGGTCCTGCACAGCAACCCTGGTAATCACGAGAGGTCAAAACATAAGTTTTCGATGGTCAGCTGGTGAATTGTGACTATGCCAGCAAAGGTAAACAATCAAAGATTGTACCTGCCACTCTAAGGTCTGCCGTGAGGGCAAGTTCTGTGCCTCCACCTATTGCATAGCCATCTACGACAGCTATGGTTGGTACTGGCAGGCCCTGCACAGCTGGCAGCAGCAAACTTTTCATTTTCATTGAATTCATTTTATACCTTACAGTCTGGGGTGTGGGGCCAGTTGTGACTCATCAGACAACTGGCTTGCAAGCATGCATGTTGCTCTTGTGATCACAGCTCAGAGTAACAGGTCAAAGAACAGCGTGGAACATCAGGCATGCATGCACTGCTGCTGCTGCTGCTGCGTTGACTGATACAATTGGTGTTAAGCTGCTCTGTACAGCAGCAGTGTACACCAGTCAGATCTGTACCGCAATAGCGCTGAAAGTGGCGCGTAAGCCTTTGACGAACTCTCCACCTTCCTCTGGGGACATTGCTGCTCGTTCCTATAGAACACCAGCAGAAATGGCTTTGCGCTGATGATTTCACGTTGGTGAGTTTGGGAGGGAGCAGCAACAGTCTGTTGCGCAGTAGGTATACCTTGAGATCAGCTCCTGCACAGAAGGTGCCTTCAACTGCGCTGTTGATCAGCAAACAGCGAGCTCGCTGATGCTTGAAAGCTTGCAAGCTATCGCGCAGCTGCTTCATTAGCTGGTGCCCCAAGGAGTTTTTCGCCTCCGGTCTATTCAGCGTCAAGGTATACACTCCCTGGACCTCTGGGTGCGGTTCAATACTGGCTTGTACTGGACTGAGGCTGGCGAACTTTCTGTAGCACGCAAGCTGTTGCAAGTGCGAACCATGTCTTGACACGACATGCATTTTCAACATCGAGTCCTGCTGCAGCCAAACGTATCTAGTGTTGGAAAGTTAGACACTATGGTGCATGTGCATTGAGCGACACTGGGTGATGGGAACAGATTCGAGACCAGCCCATGCAGCGATGTATGATCCAGCAATATAAAAGTACACAAACCACTGTATGGCACAAGGCATCGGCGTGCCGCTCTTTGTGCTGCCGAGATATGCAAGCTTGGTCAAACTTTGACCTAAACAACAGCTGATCTGGCATACAATCGTGCGGGGATGTGCTTGAACGCTGGTCTTTTGTAGACCGCTCCATGACAACACTCAAACATTCATGAAGCTCCGTGTATTCCGGTTGTTGAAAACACTCTCGTCAAGCAAATTGGTGCAGATGCCGCTGTGATCAGATCAGACAGGAGGATCACTCGCTCAGCCTCGCTAGTCCTGACACAGTCTAGCGATCGGTGGCACCACAGGCAGATGCAGTAGCATAACTGTGTTCAAGTTTAGCTTGATGTAATACATAGATCGGGAAAGCATGCAGGGTGCTTTGCCACTATGGGCAGTACGCCTGCAGACAAGACAGGCTGTTTTGAGCTTGATTCAGCTGAAAGAAGTGGGTCAGTTTTTTGTCAGCCGCCCCTCCTGCTACAGATCATGCAGCACTGTTGCTGCTACTCAGCAAGCACCAATTGGCATAGACAAACTCCTGATTGCAAATAGAGGAGAAATTGCATGCCGCGTCATACATACAGCCAAGAGACTTGGTGAGTCTCTACACCTATATAAGTTTGTCAATGACTTACTATGAGCTGTCATATACTGCTTGTTTCTTTCTGCAACACCGTTTGCAGGTTGGCACCTATGCAACCTAAGCTGAAAAATGCGACATCAATGCGCTCATGAATTGATGATTGTAGTTCTTGTCTGTAGGTATTCCAACAATAGCAGTGTACAGTGAAGCAGACAGACATGCCAAACATGTACATCTGGCTGACCAAGCATTCTGCATTGGGCCTCCAGCTGCCAAAGACAGCTACCTTAGGAAGGACCGAGTCCTAGAGGTTAGTCACGCCGGGGTCTTTGACTGATCTGCCTTGCCATGAGGTGCTTACTGTGTAAGAAATTGCAAAGAGATTTGCCAAGAAACGTTTATTAAATAGAAAGCTAGGCAGCACAGAAGCCAGTATTAGTCTCAACTGACACTGGTAGCAGTAGTAAGTATATTAGCATGCCAGTGTCCTGAAGATTGACAAGCAGCCAAGGCAAAAGTTATCCCTGTTCCAAAATGCCTTGCTTCAAAACAGTAGCATTTATGTAGCACAGCACTGCTGTCCATTGCAAGTCTTCTCTTGTTTCACACTCCTTCATTGGCACTCACTTGCAGTTTTGCTGCTGATAACGCACGATGGTGTCACAGGTTGCAAAGCGTGCCGGTGCCACGGCTATTCACCCTGGCTACGGCTTCTTATCAGAGAATGCAGGCTTTGCCCAGCTGTGCCAAGACAATGGCATTGCCTTTGTGGGACCTCCAGCCTCTGCCATTACCTCAATGGGTAATCATCTGTTTTTCCCCCTTTTTTGTTATAGAGGTTCTGCTTGTTTTGCTCTTCTCTTTTTGTTTCATGACTGCGTGCACCTATAAGTGCACATGCCTGATCCTAGGGATTGCATATCTCACATGAATATGTTAAAGAGTAATACGTTTTCATGCAACTTGCTACAGGTAGACCAGCTCAATGGGTATAGCTGCATACTCCTGAAAACTGCATGTACTCTCAACTGCATATGTTTGTCATTAGGGACGACACATCTTGCAGGCATTTATGAGTAACGCTGTTTCATGCAACTTGGTACAGGTACACAACCTTGCATACCACAAAACTGCATATCACAGGAACCATCGAACTTATACTGAATAACAGTGTGACAATGTGACATATGTGTTAATACAATACAGTGATGAATACTACTGATGATAGTATGAGTTCAGTCGATGGAGTATCTTGTGTTTTGGGTCCCATTTGCACGCCAGGACATCAAACATGTTGATTTGCTGATTCAGGGATGCTGTTCAGCCGCTTGAGTGGCATGTAGGTGACAAGAGCGAAGCCAAGGCTTTGATGGTCAAGGCTGCAGTCCCTGTTGTGCCCGGGTACCATGGCAGCGACCAGGCAACTGACAGGTGTAGCTAGCACCACACCTCACTCCAGTGACTGCCACAAGCACAGCACTCCGGTCTGGCAGCATGACTTGGCATGTTACTCAAGCCCTGTTTGCTCGTTGGGTAGATTTGCATCTCTCCCTCTGCACCGCCTGGCTGGCTGAAAGCTCACGCCCATGCCATGTTAGCAGACTGCATGTCATGCTTGACAGAGCATCAATGCAGCTGCTGACCGCAGCCCTGCACAACCTGATGCTCACCTGACCAAAGCTGGTTTCCCTGACACAGAGCAGATTCAATGACTCTGTTTCAAAATTGTCCAATGCAATTTGACCCAAGACAATCCCACCTGGTCTCACCTAGACTGACCTGCTAAGTATCCTGATACAATCTGACATGACCTAACCTCGAACAGCGTCTATAACAGGTGACGCTAGCCTTTTCTTATTCCCTTTTGTTGTGAAAAGGTATCTATAAGGTGTGTTACGCCTGGCTCTGTGCACCAAAATGACCTTGGGATCAAAGTATTGTAAAACTTCAAAAGTTGTCATAGTTATTGTTGCTCTTTTGATAGAGAAAAAAATACAAGAAGCATCATCTTGATTAGATGAAGTATGCAATGCACTGGAATAAAATTATATTCTACCTGGACTTGAGAAGCCAAGTGGGGTACAGGCTGATGGCAGAGGGGGCCAAGGTTTTAGGGTTCTGTGCACCAATGTGACCTGATCTCACCTCAATACCTAATTTGAGGTCTGAAATACACTGAAGTACCGTGAAATTTCACCTGAACTAAATTAAAACTGAGCAAGCCAAGTGGGGTGCAGGCTGATGGGGGAGGGGGCCAAGGTGGGCTTCCCAGTGCTGGTCAAAGCTGCCCTGGGAGGCGGGGGCAAAGGCATGAAGCTTGCCATGCACCAGGATGAACTGGAGGTGTGCTTTCACTCCTGCACGATGTTAAAACTGCATCCAATACATAGATATTATACAGCTATCATATAACATATACATATATATAATCTGTATTATACTATACAGCGATCATATCACGTATATAAATAATCTGCTCAAATATTCTTGTACTTGTTTTGACGAGATGAAAAACCCCCTGTGATTCAGCTTGGCCTTGTGTCCATTGTGTCAAGGCTTGGGGACAGCAGGATAAGGACCTTTCAAGGCAAACAAACCATACTGCAACACAGCTGCATGTTTTGCATGCGTCATACCTTTGCTGTGCTAGGCCGCCTTTTGACTGTGGAAGAAGAAGCTGTGCGCTTTGCTCCATAGCCACTTTGTTTGCTGCTGGTGCAATTGTCCAGTACACAGGGGCCTGATCAGCCTTGTATGTACCTGACTCTGTTGACTACAGCAAAGTTCAACATTTGTGTGTAAGGAATGCATGCATCAATGATGAAGCCTCTCAACATCAACACAAGCGCTGGGCGCTTGTCAACAGATGAGATATGCGTAGCTGTGTCCACCATGTTCACTCAGAGAGCCAAGCAGAATGTCACCTGCAGCTGCATCAGAAGCTGTGGAGCAGGCTTTTGCTTTGTACATTGTCAGCTGCCCCAAGTGTCGGTATGCCAAGTAAGGAAGTTCTGGGCTGCTGCCTTAGGAGGCTCCTGTTATACTCGCTGCAAGACATTTATTTTGTTTCCTTACTTTCATGCCAAGTGTGGATGCAATACAAGAAGTGTTACCATGCAGGACGCTCTGTCATCAGCCAAGAGGGAGGCTGCTGCATCCTTCGGAGATGAGCGCATTCTGCTGGAGAGGTTCATCCAGCGGCCTCGCCACATTGAAGTCCAGATCTTTGCTGATCAGCTCGGCAATGCCGTGTACCTCTTTGAGAGGGACTGCAGCGTGCAGCGCCGCCACCAGAAGGTGTGCCTCTAAGTCTTGGCAATGCCGTGTATCTGTTTGAGAGGGATTGCAGTGTGCAACGCCGCCACCAGAAGGTGTGCCTCTGACTCTTAGCAATGCCATGTACCTGTTTGAGAGGGACTGCAGCGTGCAACGACGCCACCAAAAGGTGTGCCTTTGACTTTTGGCAATGCTGTGTACCTGTTTGAGAGGGACTGCAGCGTGCAGCGCCGCCACCAGAAGGTGTGCCTTTGACTCTTGGACATGCAGCAATGCGACTATCCCTAATATAGACAGCTTGGCAATGCTGTGTACCTGTTTGAGAGGGACTGCAGCGTGCAGCGCCGCCACCAGAAGGTGTGCCTTTGACTCTTGGACATGCAGCAATGTGACCATCCCTAACAGAGACACTGGTCTCACAACAAAAATCTGAGTCAGAGTTGGCCTGGAGGGTTTGGGGGTTATGGAACGGCCCTCATCCAAATCAGGGCTTCCCTGAGCATTGCCCTTGCCCCTATTTCCCACCATTTTTAACAGCTCGTTAGCTATCTCCTCCTCAAGCGCAGTCACCTCAGCTGACTCAGCTGAGTTTCATGCCAGCACAGACTTTATCTCAACTCCTTGCATTGCATTAGCTGTCAGCTTGTTGGAGACTAGTGCTTGTTTTCATAGGTGATAAAAGAGGCACCAGCACCCAACATCTCACTGGAGTTCAGGCAGAGCATAGGGCAAATCTTGTCCCTCCAGAGCTTTTGGGTGAATTGCTTCTTGTTTCTACAGGTGATAGAAGAAGCCTCAGCGCCCAACATCTCACTGAAGTTCAGGCAGAGCATAGGGCAAGTCTTGTCTCTCCAAAGCTTTCGGTCTTTTCTGATTTTTGTAGGTGATTGAAGAGGCACCAGCGCCCAACATTTCACTTGAGTTCAGGCAGAGCATAGGGCGAGTCTTGTCTTTCCAGAGCTGTTGGTTGAGTACTCTTGTCTGATTATTCTAGGTGATAGAAGAAGCGCCAGCACCCAACATCTCACTTGAGTTCAGGCAGAGCATAGGGCAATTCTTGTCTCTCCAAAGCTTTTGGTTGAGTACTCTTTTCTTATGTTTGTAGGTGATAGAAGAGGCGCCAGCGCCCAACATCTCTCTGAAGTTCAGGCAGAGCATAGGGCAAGTCTTGTCTCTCCAGAGCTGTTGAGCTTCTTGTTTTGATAGGTGATAGAAGAAGCGCCAGCGCCCAACATTTCACTGGAGTTCAGGCAGAGCATAGGGCAAGCAGCTGTGGCGGCAGGCCTGGCTGTAGGCTACCAGGGCGCTGGTACGGTGGAGTTCATTGTTGACACTGACACTGGCGAGTACTTCTTCATGGAGATGAACACCCGCCTACAGGTAGTCATTGCACACATCATAGACAGCAATGGTAATGAAAATGGCAGATTATGAAACCATCCCTAAGCCCTTTGACCTTTGGCGCTCTTCTGCCATTTACCTTCGACTGTCCACCTTTAGCCTTTACCCACCTTCTGCTTTCAACTCTCTACCTTTTACTTTCTACTTTCTACCTGTACCATTGCCTGCTGCCTTCAATCATGTAACATGTATTGTCCACCTCTCTTGCAAGCAGTCTCGACTGCTTGGGAGAGACAAGACTTGTCGTGCATGTACCTAGCTCATCATGAGCTGGATAGCATTTCAATCATGATCATTATTACCATTGTTATTCATTATCACTGTTGTTATTATTGTTAGTATTATTATTATTGATATATGGAAATAGTGTATGGCATGACAGGTGGAGCATCCGGTGACAGAAGCCATCACAGGGCAAGACCTGGTGGAGTGGCAACTCAGAGTGGCTGCTGGCCAGGACCTGCCCCTCACTCAGGACCAACTGCACATCCAGGTAAGATTTTTTGTTTTAAATCCTACCAAGTATTTATTTTCATGTGGGACGAAGCATCCATGAAAAGTTTTCTTTACTCGTTGAAGTGTGTATGAGAAGTTTATGGATGCAAGAGGAAGAAAACAAAAGATTATTGGTGATGCACACCTTCCTCCAGAGGCAGTCTGCTCTTCGAGATACAGAAGCATAACATGCTTCTGGAAATGTCCCTTTCACAGTATGAGTCTAAGCCAAACAATGTCTGGGGAAAAGTCAAGTTTGTGTCTATGTTGGAGAGAAAGTACATGAGATACGTTGTGTGTATGCATCTACATGTGAAGTGTCATAGACGTAGCAAACATGTGTACGCAGCCAACATGAGATATGTATATATATATGTCATGTCTTTGTTCAAGCTTTAAATTCTTCAACGCGTGTGTGGCGTCAAAACACAACTTTGTACACATCATTGCCCTGGATATATGCGTTTTACACAGAGTGTTGCATGAATGTGGCAAGATAACAACATTGCACCATGCACCCATCCACAATTGGAGGGGTTCGCTACCATTTTATCTGCTGTCAAGCCATTCAAGTGAGGTGCTGGAACATGTACTTGATGCAAGGTTGTATGCTGAGAGCATGGGCAACAGTGGCATTCAACACCCTATCATCTCCTGCTAAGCTCTGCAAGTATATGATTATGATTACTGCCATATTATTATTATTATTATTATTATTGTTATCATTTTTGTTGTTATTATAATGCAGGGGCATGCTTTTGAGGCGCGATTGTATGCTGAGAGCGTGGCGAACAACTTCCTGCCAGCTACCGGCACTGTTAAGCGATGGCAAGTTCCGGCCAAAGCCTCCTTCTTCGATAACAGCAGTACTGTCAGGATAGACAGTGGAGTGTCTGAAGGTGATGCTGTGAGTAGCCTCACTCTCCTTCACATTGTGAGCGGCATCTTGACACTGCCACCTGGCTTCCTGGTTTGGCAGCAGAGGCTGATATTATGCACAAAAGTGGACTTATAATTGGATACATTGACATTCAGGAAATCAATTATGTTGATCACAAGTTTGGGTTGTAGTCATAGCTGATCTGGTGTTGCCACAAGGCAAGGCTGAGTACAGCTAGCTCAAGCCAGAACTGTGCCAAAGCAATTGACGCTGAGTTGCATGTATGTTGAAAAAATGCATCCAAGCTAGGACCTGATACAGGGACCAACTCAGGACTGTAAGCCCTGATCCTGGGTACAAAAGATGTGGTACTTCGAAAGTTAAGTTGGTAGTTCATTTTATCGTTGTCATCATGAAAATTGACCTTTATTCTTACATCTGGCAGGTCATCAGCATGCTCTGGAGCAGTGCACAGCTACTGCTTGGTGGCTGGCCAAATCTTTGCTTCATCTTCTTCTTCCTTCCTTTCTCGTTTGTCTTCTTCGTCTAATGATGATGATGATGATGGAACCAGACCTCATTGCTGCACAGGTGGGGGTGAACTACGACCCCATGATTGCCAAGGTCATTGCTAGGGGGCCGGACAGGAGCACAGCTCTGGCAAGGCTCCACACGGCGCTGTCAGACCTGCAGGTTTCATCTGTGCTGCTCCTGATGTGCCTGTTATCCTGTTGTCTTGTTTTGGCAGCAAAGGCTGACATCGTGCACAAAATTTCGTTGGTCCTGTTTTGGCAGCAAAGGCTGACATCATGCACAAAAGTCACTTGATATGTGGATTAGACTGATATTGAGTACATTGTCCTGTTGTCCTATTGTCTTGAAATGAGAGAAAAGAAGGTGTACGCTTGTCAGCGATTGTGATGGGGGCCTCTCAAGGCGGCAGCCTTGGGCTCCTGTTGTCTTGTTTTGGCAACAAGGAAAGGCTGACACCATGCACAAAAGTGGACTGATGACTGGATTCAACTGCCTTTTTGTGAATTGTCTTGTTGTCCGGTTGTCCATTCAGCAACGCCACCTGCCTGGAGGCTGGCTCTGTGTTGCACCTTGTGTGCAGAAGCACAAAGTGTCTTTTCATTGGTCTGGCTGGCTATCTTTCTTGGTTTCAACAGCCTCTGACAGCCTCTACCTACCTGCATGCACCTCCTCCAAGTTGGGCTTTCAGTGAAGAATGGGCGTTCTGGCTGCAGCATGATGTGAATGTGTGCTGTTGTTTGTGCTTGAATCTGCTGACAGGCAGCGTGCTATGCACACATTGACACTTCATCAGAGGCTACTGACACTGCTCACTCAGACAAAGCACGTGTTGCGAGTCAATGGGCTGCCAGCTCAACAGGAGGTTGTAAAACGTGCTATGCACATTGTCATCATTATCATAAACTGAGCTGTCATTCAGACAAAACATGGCCACATATAAGTGGGCTGCTGACTACCAGAAGATACTGAACTCGCCTCACAATCACAAGAAGCTGAGCTGTCACTCAGACTTGGCAGCTGCCAACCAACCAGGAGCTTCTGAACCATGCTATGCACATCACTACACTCCATTGTGTCCAAGACAGAGTGTGCCAGAAGCTGAGCTGTCGTTCAAACAACATCATTTGCAGGTCAGTGGGTTACCAACCAACCAGGAGTTTCTGAAGCGCCTGGCCACACACCCAGCCTTCATTGCTGCAGAGCTGGACACCTCCTTCATCCAGAAGCACCACGCAAGCTTGGTGGATGCACAGCCCGTGGCGCAGCATGTGCTGGCGCTAGCTGCAGTTGCTGACCACCTGCTGCAAGTCCAAGAGGTGTGTACCTCCTCTTCTGTCAGTAGAGCAGAAAGTCCATGCGTCTGTCTACAAATCTGTCTGTCTGTATGTCTGTCTGTGCATCTGTCTGTGCGTCAGTAGGAAGATGAGCATCAGGGTGTCTGTCACCATGTCATGATGTGTCTGTACCATCACAGGCAGATTGTGGCGCAGCATGTGCTGGCACTAGCTGCAGTTGCTGACCACCTGTTGCAAGTTCAGGAGGTGTGCCCCTCTTTCATGAAGGTCTCCTCTTCTGTCAGACAGAAGAGCTGATAATCAGTGCATGTGTCTGTCTGTCTGTTCATCCGTTTGTCTGTACATCTGTCGACATCTGTCTGTATGTGTGTCCTTTTGTCTGTATGATCCACGAAGTTAGTAAGTAAGCTTGCATGGTTGATATCAGGTGCAGAAGATTGGAACATCTTTACCCGGAGCATGGAGCATCTTGGACAGCAAGCGCATCAACCATGCTCTCACCAAGCCCGGCAGCCTTGAGCACCCTGCCAGTCAGACTCATCTTGCTTTTGAGCTGACCATTCACGGCCTGCAGAGCTTCACGGTGCAGGCAAGCATACTAGACTGCGCCCTACATGTCGGCCAACCCCCTGCATATTCACCAAACCCTGATCAGCTGCCAGAAGCTGAATGTCTACCAAGCCCTGCATCTCTACCAAAAGCTGAATGTCTATCAGACCCTGCATGTCTGCTAAGTCCTGCATAGGCACCAAAACCTGAATGTCAGCCAAATCCTGCATGTCTACCAATCTCTGCATGTCTACCAAACCCTGCCTGGCTACCAAGGCCTGCATGTCTACCAACCACTGCATGTCTACCAAGCCCTGCATGTCTACCAATTCCTGCAGTAACACCAAACCTGGCATGTGTACCAGCCCCTGCATGTCTACCAATGCCTGCATGTCAAACAAACACTGCATGTCTACCAAACACTGCATGTCTACCAGTTTCAGCATGTGTCCAGCAGTATTCTATCTGCTGATGTGATCTAAGCACATCATGGCTTGTGTTTTGCTCAGTAAGGGCTGTTTTGAGACCCTGCAAATTGACTTATGTTTTGTTGCACAGTGCGTGGTCTGCTGAGCATTCTTGCATGCACAAATCAGTGCAAGCGTTCATTCACATATGTGCAGCATGGTGTGCACTGCTTGAGTAACCAATGTGAATGTTGTTTGAGCAGAGTCTGATTGACACTGAGGGAGCTGCTTATCCCTTTGGTTGTTGAAACCTTGTGCAAGATGATGATGTGTGCTGTGAGCTCCCGCACATACCCAGCTCATCATGAGCTGAAAAAGCAACTTTATTATTGTTGCTATCATTATTGTTACCTGTGCTGAGACTCCTGTGCATAAGATGACTGTCAAGTTTGTTTGCATAGGCAGGAGGTGCAGAGGCACTCAGTGTAACTAGAGCAGTACTCAATGGGGATGTGCTGACAGCTGAGCTGGGAGACCAGCTACACAGAGCAGCGGTGTCAACCCATAACTACTTGGATGAACAGGTACACTGTCTGTGCCAGGCTCGGCAACAAGCATGTGCAGTTGTTCATCCTTTGTTTGCTCATGGCCGCTTTTTTTGAAGTGCCTGGCACAGTAAGAATAAGGAAAAAGAAAAATCTGCGCCCTTTTACTTTTGAGTAAGGAAGGCTGTACCCTGCAGATGGAATGTAGGTGTCACAGGTGATTTAGAATGTGGCTGAAAGGGAACTGCTATGAGTTCAGAAAAAACGTAAATGTGATGCATGTGTCACAGGTGATTAGCATGTGGCTGGAGGGCAACTGCCATGAGTTCAGGAAAGCTGTACCGCGTAAATGGTCACGCCTGGGAGCTGCTGCCAAGGTGGCAGGCACAGTCATCTCCCCTATGCCTGGAAAGATCATCCAGGTGATCTATTACTAACTGAGATGCAATGATGGCGACCACTCATGTTGCCATCACTGCATGCCAGTGCTGCTTTGGAGCCAATCTGCTATGCAACAAAAGGAGCTTTGCAGACATAAGAAGCTATGCTTGAGCAAGGGTCACAGCTGTAAGCTCAACTTTTTCAGGGCGACAATGTTCTGTCTGTAGAACTAAGGTGCATACACAGTTCTTGGCCCCCACACCCATAAGCCGATGGCAACCACCAATGTAACACACCATTCCATTTGTGAAAACAATTGCAGGTGCTGGTGCAAGAAGGAGACACCGCAGAGGAGGGTGATGCAGTGGTTGTGTTGGAAGCAATGAAGATGGAGCACACAGTTCGTGCGCCCTGTACTGGCACTGTCACAGACCTGCGATGCTTTGTTGGTGCACAAGTGGAGGATGGTCACACTCTAGCAACCATTGTACCAGAAGTAGCAGCTGCTTCAGCGTGATGTTTAGATTGCAGCTGATGGTTGAACCACTAAGTGCGCCAGTTGGTGATTATATAAAAGCAGCCGGCAGTTGGCACATGTCAAATGAGTTGGTGAAATTGACTGTTGCCTACTCTACATCATGTAAGCAAGCAAACTTGTGATCACTCTGTGTGTTGATCATGTTATATGACTACTTCAGCGCTTAGACATACATGTCTCAAAGTGACCTGTCTACAAGTCTCTAACATGTCTACTGGTGCAATCCTGTGCTGTCACTAACTTTATTCACTTCTGCATGCTGAACTTAATTGTGCAGCTGCTCAGACCTGACGCTCAAATCCACTTGCCACACTATATGTATACAAGCTCATGCCAAGCTACAATGCATGCATGTAGAGTCTCAAACAAAATAAGACTACATCCTTGCAAAAGTCAGAAGACAAGACCAAGCAAGTATGACATGTCTTGACTCTGATTTACCAGCTCCAGTTCTGCCTAGCCTGATACTACTGAAAATGCTGCAGGGATGATCTTGCATGCTCAGCCGCTGGTGTAAATAGGTTACAAAGAGTGTCATCACAGTTGGTATGCTGTGCGCTCCTTGCTGTCATTGCTGCCCAACAAGAAGCTCAGATCCTCCTGCAATTGCACGAGGGGTGTAATTCATCCACTTCTGCACAACCTGACAGTGCTGTTTGGTCGTGTAACTTGATGTAATGCACGGGGCTTTCTAGCGACACATGATGTGACAACAGCCAGCAACACTGCAAAGTGCAGAGCATGAACTCATTTGGATGATGATTGCACCTCACCTTGAAAGCAGGTTTGCATCGTGCAAGCAACAACCCTGCTTGAGCTATCTTCTCAATATTGCTGCCTGTCATCAGCACATCACCAAAATGGCTTTTTACAACAAGAGACACAGAGAGAGGAGACACGCTCCCACCTGAGTGACCTGTACAGGCGTGATCCTGATGCCTGTTAAGTCAGCCTGACTTGCCCCTGTCTCCTGCAAGCCACTCCAGTACTCTTCTTCTGTCATGCCCATCTCTGCCCACCAAGGCAGACCAGAGCTCATCAGTGCATCTGCTGCCTTTGTTGACACAGAAGCTGAAGCTGAAAGGGTTGGTGAAGCTGGCAGAGTAGCTGAGGCTGAAGCTGGCAGAGTAGCTGAGGCTGAAGCTGGCAGAGAAGATGAGGCAGCTGCTGATGGAGCACCGGATGGTGCAGCTGCAGTTAGACTTGTGCTTGTCAGCCCCATTCTGTCCTGCAGTGGCAGCAAAAGCTTGTGAGTACTGTGTCATGGCGCATTAGATACTTGAGTATTTGATAGGTAAGGAGTAGAAGCATGCAGCCCAAAAACCCATGTTGCATGGCACAAAGCTGCCTGTGCAGCACCAGCAGCTTTGCATAGAGCAAGCAACAGACTTGTAGACCAACAACAGCATTATTGAAATAAACCCAAATCAATGTACAGTCAACAATATTCATTGTTTGTAAGCTAAGCCAACCATGAACAATTTTGAGTCTGCATTACGTAATTCCAGCTGGGAAATGACATAGCATCAGCTGTGGTATGGTTGTGCGGAGCTGCAATAGCTTCATGCATGCAACCTTCCCTCACGGTGTGCTGACTTTTTGCCCTTGCGGTCTGCTTACTTTCCCCCCTAAACATGATTGCTGCTTGACCTTTGTTGTCAATCGCACCTGTAGCTGCTTGACTTGTGCTCCCGCAGCCTCCACTTGCTCAGTGAGCTTGTTGCGCTTGCTGGCCCTCTCCTCTTCATCGTCCAGGCTCTCCCTATCATCTTCACTCTGGAGGGTCTGCTCTTGATAGGCTCTTTCATCCTGCAAAGACAGATACAGCTTGAATAACGCATGGTTGGAAAGCATAAAGCCTGCACAAATGCAGGCAAGGGTTGCTGGTATGGTAAGGCAGGTTGGTACATGCAATGCAGCTGCACTACAGACAACAGTAATCATATGCTGGCCAGAGTGTGTAGAAGTTTCAAGGAGTTTACGGTCAGAAAGGTATAGTGTCAACAGTTTGGATCTGTCCAAAAGAGCTGATAGCATCCCACTCATACCCTGCTTCATGTCCAAAAGCAGTGTAAGCACACTTTCTGCATGCATTATTGCTGGCTGAACCTGATATCTGCTTGATCATGCTCTAAACATCTGATGCCGCACAGGACAACATGGCACAGGCAAATTTCCATTGTCAAGATGAGTCATGATCACCTCCTCATCGTCTGAGTCAGCTGGCATGTGCTTCATGCCCCATGGGCGTCCAGTCATCCAGGTGCTGTACAGGGCTTCTCTGTACTCTGCAGGGCTCATACCAGGAACAGCCCTACAGCCAGTGTTGGCCATGCTGACTGCATCTGCTGATGGCCTCAGACCACCTTTGCCTCTTCTTCCAGCTGCTGCAGCTGTGGCAGACCTGACCCCAGCACTGCGGTTTGTGGTGGTAGTGCTGCTGAGCAAGGTGTCACTAGCTGTGGCAAAGCATGACTCAGCAGTGGCGCTGCTGCTGGCTGACTCAGGTGACTGTTGGTCTTCCTCTTCACTCCACTGAGTCATGAGCTTGTTAAGCAGGTTTGCAGGGGTGATGTCAGCAGAGGGGCCGCCAAACAGACTCAGGTTGGGCTGACCGTTGTAGCGCACCAGGTGCTGGTAATCTGGGTGGCTGTACAGCTCTGCATGTCAAACAGGCTGTTTTGCACAAGTGAGCGTATGTGTCATTCATGCAGTGCAGAGTCACTTGCCCTATTGATACACAAGCAAAGCAACTGCATAATTAGAGCTGTTACATCAGAATGAGGACTTGCACAAGATACATCTCCCCTTGCCAAAGTGCTTGAGCAAAGCATTACTAAGCCGAGCAAACGCACAATATGGCATCAACCAGCAGCGTTTACTATGAGACAAGTCTGTTGGCACATTGTACTGTGTGTCGCATCTGTACCTGCCAGTGCTTCCTCCTCTTCTTCAGTGTCATAATAGTCACTGTCTGCATCCCACACCTCATCCATGGATCCCCAACTGCTCAGGTCATTGTCACTGAAGGAGTCATCCTCTCCATCAGATGAATACTCTTCTTCAACAGGATCAGTAAGTGCAGGGCCGTTGCCAGCAGTCATGCCCTGAAGAGCAGGGGCAGCTGCAGGATAGACCAAAGCCACCGCTGCAGTATCCACATAAGCCCTGTCAACAGGGCTATTAGGTGCAGGGCCTCTGCCAGCATGGACTGTGGCAGCAGGGCTGTTGGCAGAAGTATGTCTGGCGGCCATTGTGGTCTCAGCTGCGGCTGAGCTTGCAGTCGTTGCAGCATCAGTGGTGGTTTGAATCCTTGCAGTGTAAGTGGACAATCAGCATGAGCATGAAAAGCTTGCATTGCTTCTGCATCATGCACAAGGCTGCATTGTGCTACATGCCACCATATCATGCAGCTGCTTGCTGCTGAGGTACAGCGTGGTGTGAAGAATGCCTGATGTTAATGACAATGCCTGCTGTTAACTCAGCCTTGGTTGATGGAGGCTTACGCGGCGGTTATGCATGTGAGCCTGCTTGCTGTCATTTGTGGCGGGGCGGTCTCTTGTAAAGAGCTTTGGTTTGGTACACAACATCATATGACTGATGTGCATGATACTGGGCAAAACCTGCATTGCAATTTGGGGAAGCAGATAGTTGTGCCAGCTATTGAGAATCTTGGTGCAGATTGCTTTTCCAGTGCATGTAATCTCAAGGTGAAGCTGCCTTGCCTTGTGCCATATTCTGCTCAGCAAGCCCAGCAGGCAAGATCTGGGGCCCTTGTAGTGGCACTGCCAGGTCCTCAGCTTCAGCTGCAATAACAGCATCCATTGCTGATGATTGCTTGCTATCATCTGCTGATGTGCTAGCAGCTTTAGGGCCCAGGTGGGTCTGCTCAGCCTGCGATGAAGTGGATCCTGCAAAGGATGTCCACAGGTTGGATTTGCCTCTATCCAACTGAGCATGCATGAAAGGGATCAAGCTCATGAATGCTGTGAATGGGCAAATCCTATGTGTGCAGTTGCTGATTCACCAGCGCTGCTGGCACTACGCTGGTGCATGACTATGCGGTTGAGCATGTCATGGACATTAGTGTGTCATTGATAAGCAATTGAAAGTACCTGACAGGTTGGTTCTCAGGTCCACGCTGTCTTCATGGGTCTCTGAGTCAGGGAAGTTGAGATGAGCTTTGCTGCACATCATTCAAATCTTTAGCATGCTGCGCAACTGTAGATGTGACACTCCAGATGTGCTAATAATTTGTCAGATTTATGGCTGCGGCAGCATGACAGGTGATTTCATCCGATGACAGAGATGACGATACAACATCCCTCCATCCCTCCAGGTCATCTGTGCCAGGAACAGCTAGTGCACCATGCATATGACTGCCTGTTCTGTTTGTAAGGGGTATACTTTTTGTCAAGCAGGTACACCATTGCAGGCAAGACTCTGCACTGCACAAGTTTGATAGAAGAGATCACCTGCCAAAATGCTTGATAGCAGCCCTGTCATATGCACGCGCTGCCTCCTCTTCATTCACATAAATCCCAAGACTGACCGTTTTGGAGGATAAGTTGAGTTTTGCCCGAAACTTCTGGGCTGGCTTGCAGAAAGTCACACCCCTGTAGGCGGAGCTTCCTTTGGAGAAGCTGAAAGACTCTGATTTGAAAGCTGCTAAAAGCTGTTGTAGTGTGACACCCTCCAGCTGTTGCTTCTCATCTGCTGTGAGGCCAATTTGCATTTCCCCTTGTCTTTGCAAGACAAAGAGGGCTCTGCAGACAGAAGATGTGGCTCTTGGCTGCAGTCCTGCTGCTCAATACCAACAAATGCCTCGAGCTGTCTCAGTATTTGTGCAGTTCACAGTAACATCCTTGCAGACTTGTGTGCTCCTGTTGGCTGACAGCAAGCTGAGTTCATGTGTATACATACTGGCTTTGAACACAATTTTACTAAACACCAGTACATTCTTCACAGCAGGCCCTACCAGCACTGAGACAAGCAGCACCTTGCAACAAGCTGATTGAGAGTGGCAGACACTGACTGCCAGCACGCACATGCCTGAGTGTGTCAATGATGTGCATGTGTGCGCCTTTGCATGTGGTCCTCAAGACACAGATACTTACTTGTCTCGAGCCTTTGCAGCAGCAGCCTCCTGTTTGTAACAGCCCAAACTGATCTTCCTGCTCTGGACAGACAGCTGCGCGTCCCATTTCGAATTTTGTCTGTGGAAATGCACACCAACATACTGAGAGCTCATCTTCTGGCTAGGTCGGAGGAGCTTCGAGAGGCTCTAACGCAGCCTCGGCTTGTCACTGCAGCAGCGGCCACCTTTGCCGACGGCAAACAAACGCCTATCGCGGCGCTCTGTTATCGCAATCGATGTAGGCTCGAGCTGATAGACGCTGGGGGTTTAGGCCAAACGCTTGGCAGCATCGTGGCGCTGAAAGATCTGCATTTATTCAAATTCAAGTGCACTGTGAGTCACCGTATGACTTACACAGTTTACGCATTCATGCACTGCTAAAAACAACACAGCCGATGCTGGTGTGCTTGCGCATCATAAGATGTCAAGTTAACATAGGCAGTCTACTGAAAGCAGGAAGAGTATAGGGACCCTGTCTGTCAGCTGTGTAGATACGCAACAAGCATGGTGACTGCTCTGTTAGTACTGCTTATGCCTTTCGTGCCTTGCTATTGGTCCCACAGCACCTTCAAGCATGTCTGCAGGCTTCCTGTGTTTGCCATTTCAGCCACTGACATGACAGTAGTATGACCTGCCTATGCATGTCAGTGCTATACAAAACAATCAAAAAGCACAATGTCAGGGTTGCAGCACCCAAGTATCATACTATTAGTATGATTTTCAAGTAGCACTACATGGAGCACGATCTAATCATCCAAATCGAGACACTCTACAAGGCTGACTGCAAGCCTGTCACAGTGTGGGCCACAGTGTGGGCAACAGATACTGTACAGGGAGGATGGGTCCTTAGCATTGGCTCTGTATAAAACAAAACAGACGTTGACCATGCTGACACAGCAGATACAGTAGCAAGCTGATAAAGTGTAAGCCTTTGCATAGTCTATGTACAGGGGTGTAATCCATACAGATTTAACTTCTGCAGTCCAGGGCAGCGCTTCAGCAGCAGTTGCACACCCTCCCATGTGCACTGAACAGCATCCAGAGCAAACTCTTGCAGCTGGTGTAGCATGACAACTGGCGCAGCGGCCAGACATGCAACCCCCTTGTCAGTGATACATGCATTCCCTGCAGCACATGCCGATCTGTCAGTGGCTGCAATCTGTTGTGCACAGTGTTGTGTTGCTACCAAAGTTTGTCATTGTAGGTGGCTCTGTTTGTAGGCATTCAAATGTACAACTGTATAACTACCCAACAACCCGGTTGGGCATGGGCCATGCCCTAGCAGTGGCAAGATTACTTGCACGTACTTAGCCAGAAACATGTTGGCTTCAAATCATGATCAACTGAATAGGCAGCTGATATTGAACAAAGCAACAAGGACATGCTGATGACAACAGGATGCTGTTTAAAGAGGCAACTTTCTACAGACTGCGCACCCATTTGTAACAGCTACAAATTTGCGTCACCACACTCAATCAACTTGTACTTCAACATTTATGCATGCTGTCTCACTGCAGTTGCAGCACAGCGTGCCAGCATCTAATACTACAACTCACTTGTGATGGAAAGCCCTTTGAGCATGCTGCAATGAGCAGCTACAGCCTTCAAGCCTGCATCAGTGACAGTGCCGGCTGCAGACAGGGGTGGCTGGGGGTCAGACCCTGGGCGTGCAGGCCGTAAGGGGGGTCCTTGCATGCTGAGGTATGCCAGCTGCTGACAGCCCTTGACCACTGCTGCAAGGGCTAGGTCTGTCAGGCCACTGTCATGCATCTGAAGAACCTGCACCAATAATAATTATAATAGTGATAATGACAAAACTAACAACAACAATAATATTATCAAATGCTTGAGCTGGGTACGAGATAAGCCTTGTCTCTCCAGAGCACCAAGCATATGGCACAGGGGTCTTTGCCTGTGCTTACTTTGTGTACTTGCACACATTGTGGTGTTTTCTGCTGTTGAATTATGACAACATTGTCGTCAACACAAAATCTTGGCATGGGCAGATCAATACTGTATATTTGTGCAACCATGTGAGTCCAGCTTGAAGTGCGCTTCACGACACAAGAGACAAGCATCAAAAGATATGCAGCATCAAACAGGGCTACTATTGAACATAAGGCTTTCAAGCTTTAGGCATGCTGGCTGGTGAGTGCAGCAACAGTACTTTTCTGGCCCATTGGCATACCTGTGCAAGCACATATGCATGTTTGCGTTGTCTGACTTCAAAAGTAGACTTGATGTTGTGCCAGTGTTGATGAGCAAGCTCAGGACAAGCTTTTCTGGAGAAGCAAGTCTGTCCCAGGATCAACCAAGCAAATCCTAACAAAGGTTCCCAGCTATCACTGACATGTTGTATCGCTGCTGGATTAGCTGTTGGTCTTGCTGCTATTGGACCATGAATTCTTTTTGTCAGGTTTTGTGTCACTTGAATGTGTTTCTGTAGAACATGCAAGGCTCCTAAAATAAGTAAATAATTCATACCTGCAGCTGTGTTGTCTGGCGTGCCATTCTCTCAAACACAGATTCAGCAATGTCCAGCTGCGTGAAGGCCACCTTGGTCAGCTGCCTGCACCCCTCCAGCACTGTTGAAATGCCTAGGCTGTCTACCACAGCCTCCTGCAACACACATGCGGGACTTCTGACTTAGATCTTTCAACTGGCATGGCACACCAAGTCAGCATGGACAGTGTGGTACAAGGCTGATATGAAAGGCAGGCATGCAATTAGTGGGCTGCTTGTTTGGCGTACAGCAGATGATGTGTCAAAAACAAGCACATCCCGTCCCTCTGCCCCTCTTTGCTCTGATACCCCTCCCCTTTCCCCTCCCCCTGCCATTTCCCTTTCCCCTCCCTCTTCCCCTTCCCCTCCTTTTTCCCCTTCTCCCTACCCTCCCCCTGCCCCTGCCCCTTCCCCTCCCCTTTCCCCTTCCCACCTTGTGCCCCCCCTC
>JAABUP010003432.1_pt1 | contig 28033 bp, 19 predicted proteins | sample 5559201 | NCBI WGS metagenome assembly JAABUP01 (sample SAMN10711887, study PRJNA513373) | rock metagenome | isolation source: Antarctica rocks | place: Antarctica | reverse complement strand
GGCCACCGGGTCGGCGACCGGCGCGACCGGCGCATCGGTCACCGTCGGGCAGCCAAGCGGTTCCGGGGCTGCCACCGCGAGCAGCGTCAGCAGCGCGAAGGCCACGGCCAAGCCGCCAACGACCGCCAAGCCGTCGGCGACTGCGAAACCCTCGACCTCCGTCGCTCCGAGCACACCGGCGAGCAGCGCGATCAAGAAGGTCAACCCGCTCACCGTCGACTGCGGGTCACTGCTGGGGCCCACCGATGTGCAGAAGATCACCGGAAGCCCCATCCCGGCTGCCGGCAGCCGGGTGAAGGACGTGGCGAACCCCAAGGTCAATTCGACCGGGTCGATTCGGTGTCTGTACGGGATCATCGCGGGCAAGCAGAAGTTGAGCCTTCGGATCACCCAGTACAAGACGGCGGAGTCCGCCGCCAAGCAGATTGGTATCACGGTGGCCGCCGAAACGGGGCTCGGTGCGCAGGCATCACCGACCAAGGTGGGCGGTCAGCCCGCTCAGATCTTGCTGCGGGCGGGCGGTCTGATCAACGTCCAGTACGGCGATTGGACCCTGGCGATCGCGGTGGCCGATGGGTTGATGAAGGGAGCTCAGGGGCCGCAGCTGACCCAGCTCGCGGAGATCGCACTGGCCAGGATACTCAAGAACGCCACTTGATCCCTTGAAGCCGGTCGGGCATGCGCCCGCCGTCGCCAGGCGCCCCCATGGTCAGCCCGGAGCACGGTGCAGCCGGTAGCCGATCGGATCGGATACCGGCCGTGTCGGCTGCAGGGAGTTAGGCCCAGGCAGATGGGTCAGGCCGCGGCCGCCTGCAGCGCCGGAGACTGCCGCTCGGCGACGTCGAGTCCTGGGGCCGCGTGGTGGCGCCCTGGTCGACGCCCGAAGCCGAGAAGCCGAACCAGAAGACTGCGCTGGGACACCGTGACGAATTGCCGGACCGGAACAAGTCCCGGCAGGCCGAACCGGTGGCGACCCCGTCCAAGAATGGTGCTGAGCACTGGATCCTCCTGGTCGCGAAATGAATGCGTGAAACGGTGCTTCGGACGCTACGTCAGAATGGGATGACGGCCGGGAGGCGGATCGGTGTGTCGGACGTGACGCAAGGTCACAGTGGTGATGTCGCAATCGGTGATCCGTTGTCGACGAATCCGGGCTCCGCGCGCGACGGGCCACTGTGCGTCGCCGTCACCGGCGGCATCGGTGCCGGAAAGTCGACGGTGTCCTCGGCGCTGGCCGATTGCGGGGCGGTGGTCATCGACTCGGATCGACTGGCTCGTGAAGTGGTTGAGCCCGGTACACCCGGTTTGGCTGCCGTCGCCGCGGCTTTCGGGGACATCGTCATCGCGGTCGACGGAGGCCTGGACCGCGCCGCGCTGGCCGGCGTCGTTTTCGCCGATCCGGAGGCCCGGAAACGCCTGGAGGGCATCACCCACCCGCTGGTGCGGCAGCGGTTTGCCCAGCGGTTGGCCGCGGTCCCGCGGGGCCGGGTGGTGATCAACGACATCCCGCTGATCCGCACGGTCACGGACGCCGCCCGTTATCACCTGGTGATCGGCGTCGGCGTCGCGGATGACGAGGTTCGGCTGCGGCGACTGGTGTCCCGCGGTCACACCGAGGCCGACGCCAGGGCCAGGATCACGGCGCAGATCGCCGACCAGGAGCGCCGCAGGCTAGCGGACGTCTGGATGGACAACTCCGGACTGCTGGACGACCTCGGCGGACCGATCGATGAGCTGTGGCAGCGGCTGACGACGTTCGCGGCGAACCGGTTGGCGAAGACGGAAGCCGCGGCGGTGGCGAGGGCGCTGGTGCCGCCGGATCCCGAGTGGCCGAACCGCGAGGCGCTGCTTGCCGCCCGGGTCTCCCTGGCCTGCGGCGGCGCCAGGGTAGATCACATCGGGTCAACGGCGATCCCCGGCCCGCCGGCCAAGGACGTCATCGCCCTGCAGCTCATCGTCGAGAGCCTCGATCAGGCCGACGGCCTCGAACCTGCGCTCTCTGCCGCCGGATTCCCGCGGTCGCCGGGGAACCGGCGCGACACACCGCACCTTCCCCGCGCCGACCCGTCGGCCTGGCAGGAAAAGGTGCACGGTAACGCCGATCCGGGGCAACAGCTAAACCTCCACTTGAGGGTTAGGCCCTAGCCTGCGATGGCGGCGGGCGCCTGCTTTGAGCCCGCTAGCGACCCGTGCCGGCGAGGATCGACTTCGCCTTCGAGGACGGACTTGATACATCCCGTCCCTCCTGTCACAGAACCGACGAAGTCGATCCTCGCCGGGGTATTTCGGGTTGGACCCACTGTCGGTGCGCGTCCGTAACCTTGTCGACGTGGCTTTCGCAACCGAGCACCCCGTCATTGCCGTCTCCGAGCACCGCCCGGTCGGGGAAATCCCGCGTACCGGAGGCAGGTTCCAGGTGGTCAGCGACTACCAGCCGTCCGGCGATCAGCCGCAGGCGATCGACGAGCTCGAGCAGCGACTGATGGAGGGTGAGCGCGACGTCGTCCTGCTAGGCGCCACCGGCACCGGTAAATCGGCCACCACCGCATGGCTGATCGAGCGGCTGCAGCGGCCCACCCTGGTGATGGCGCCGAACAAGACCCTTGCGGCCCAGCTCGCCAACGAACTGCGTGAGTTGTTCCCGCACAACGCCGTCGAATACTTCGTGTCGTACTACGACTATTACCAGCCAGAGGCGTATGTGCCGCAGACCGACACGTACATCGAGAAGGATTCGTCGGTCAACAGCGACGTCGAGCGGCTGCGGCACTCGGCCACCATGTCGCTGCTCAGCAGGCGCGATGTGATCGTGGTGGCGTCGGTGTCATGCATCTACGGGCTCGGCACGCCGCAGTCCTACCTCGACCGATCGATCCCGGTGGCGGTCGGCGATCAGCTGGACCGGGACCAGTTGTTGCGCGCGCTGGTCGACATCCAGTACTCCCGTAACGACATCGCCTTCACCCGGGGCAGTTTCCGGGTGCGCGGCGACACCGTCGAGATCATCCCGGCCTACGAGGAGCTGGCGGTTCGGATCGAGTTCTTCGGCGACGAGATCGAGAAGCTTTACTACCTGCACCCCCTCACCGGCGACATTGTGCGCGACGTACCGGAGCTGCGGATCTTCCCGGCCACCCACTACGTCGCCGGCCCGGGCCGGATGGAGAAGGCGATTTCTGCCATCGAAGTCGAGCTTGCCGATCGGCTCGCCGAATTCGAGCGGCAGGGCAAGATGCTGGAGGCCCAGCGGCTCCGGATGCGCACGAACTACGACATAGAAATGATGCGCCAGGTCGGCTTCTGCAACGGTATCGAGAACTACTCGCGCCCGATCGACGGTCGCCCGCCGGGCTCCGCACCGGCCACCCTGCTCGACTATTTCCCGGACGATTTTTTGATCGTCCTGGACGAGTCGCACGTGACGGTTCCGCAGATCGGTGCGATGCACGAGGGTGACGCGTCGCGTAAGCGGACCCTGGTGGAGCACGGCTTCCGGTTGCCGTCCGCTCTGGACAACCGCCCCCTCACCTGGGAGGAGTTCGACAGCCGAATCGGCCAGACCGTGTACCTGTCGGCGACACCCGGCAAGTACGAGATCGGCCGCACCCACGGTGAGTTCGTCGAACAGGTGATCCGGCCGACCGGACTGGTCGATCCGAAGGTGATCGTCAAACCCACCCGTGGTCAGATCGATGATCTGGTTGGCCAGATCCGGGAGCGGGCGGACAAGAACGAGCGAGTGCTGGTCACCACCCTCACCAAGAAGATGGCCGAAGACCTCACCGACTATCTGCTGGAACAGGCGATCAGGGTCCGTTACCTGCACTCCGAGGTGGACACCCTGCGCCGGGTGGAACTGCTCCGCGAACTGCGGATGGGCGAGTACGACGTCCTGATCGGCATCAACCTGCTGCGTGAGGGGCTGGACCTGCCTGAGGTGTCGCTGGTGGCAATACTGGATGCGGACAAGGAAGGTTTTCTGCGCTCGGACACCTCGCTGATCCAGACCATCGGCCGGGCGGCACGCAACGTGGCCGGCGAGGTGCACATGTACGCCGACCGTCTCACCCCCTCGATGCAGCGCGCGATCGAAGAGACGGACCGCCGGCGCGAGAAGCAGGTCGCCTACAACAACGAACGCGGCATCGACCCGCAGCCGTTGCGGAAGAAGATCAACGACATCCTGGAGCGGGTGTATGCCGAAGCAGATGGCACCGCGAACGATGTCAGCAGCCCGATCGGTGGCAAGGTCACCGGTTCCGGCCGCAGCGCCTCCCGGGGGCGCCGGGCGCAGGGCGAGACCGGTGGCAGTTCCGGTGTCTATGCCGGTCATTCGACTGCCGGGATGGCCCGCTCGGAGATGGCCGACCTCGTGCATCAGCTCACCGCCCAGATGATGGCCGCCGCCCGGGACCTGCAGTTCGAACTGGCCGGGCGGCTGCGCGACGAGATCGCCGAGCTGAAGAAGGAGATTCGCCAGATGGACACCGCCGGGGTGGACCGCGCGCCGGTGTGATCGGCTCCCCGAGCCAGCGGAGATGGTCGCCGCCGGTCGAGAACCGGGAATAGGGTTGCGGGATGAAATTTCGATATCTCGGCAACTCTGGCCTCAAGATCTCCGAGATCACCTACGGCAACTGGCTCACGCACGGCTCGCAGGTCGAGAACGACGCGGCAACAGCGTGCGTGAAAGCCGCCATCGACAACGGCATCACCACCTTCGACACCGCCGACGCCTATGCCAACACCGCCGCCGAGACGGTCCTGGGCGCGGCGCTGAAGGGCGAACGACGTCAATCGATCGAGATCTTCACCAAGGTGTACTGGCCGACCGGACCAGCGGGCCACAACGACGTCGGACTGTCCCGCAAACACGTCCTGGAATCCATCGACGGGTCGTTGTCTCGCTTGCGCACCGACTACGTCGACCTCTACCAGGCGCACCGCTACGACCAGGACACCCCGCTGGAAGAAGCCATGCAGGCGTTCGCCGACATCGTCCGCCAGGGCAAGGCGCTGTACATCGGGGTCAGCGAGTGGACAGCCGAGCAACTCCGGGCCGGCCATCAGCTCGCCACCGAACTCGGTGTGCAGCTGATCTCCAACCAACCGCAGTATTCGGCGCTGTGGCGGGTGATCGAAGGCGAGGTGATCCCGACGTCGAAGGAGTTGGGCATCTCGCAGATCGTCTGGTCACCCATCGCACAGGGTGTGCTGACCGGCAAGTATCAGCCGGGAGCCGCGCTGCCGGAAGGCAGCAGGGCGACCGATGACAAGGGCGGCGCCGACATGATCAAGCGCTTCCTCACCGAGGACGTGCTCAGCAGGGTGCAGGGCCTTGCCCCCATCGCGCAGGAGATCGGCCTGTCGCTCGCCCAACTCGCGGTCGCCTGGGTCTTGCAGAACGACAACGTGGCGTCCGCGATCATCGGCGCGTCCCGACCCGATCAGGTCACCGAGGACGTCAAGGCGTCGGGCGTGAGGATTCCGCCGGAGTTGCTCAGCCGCATCGACGAGGTGCTGGGCGACGTGGTGGAGCGAGATCCGGTGAAGACCTCGGACAGTTCCCCGAAAGAACGGGTGGCCTAGCGGCTTGCGCCGCCCTCGCCGGCAACGGCAGGGTCGGCCGTCAGCTGTTGATGTCCTTACGGGAGAACCGCCAGAAGGCCAGCGTGGTGAAGAGCACGGCGTACGCCAGCGCCGAAAAGCCGCCGCGCACCATGTCATCCCAGCGAATCGGCTCGACCATCGCGCCGGTCCAGGCGAACGAGTAGTGCGTAGGAAGCCAGTTTCGGATGGTGCCCAGCGCCTGAATCTGGTCGAGGATCTGCGACAGGATGGCCAAAAGGACGGCCCCACCGACCGCGCCCAACGGCGCATCCGTCGATACGCTCAACAGGAAGGCGAGCCCGGCCACCCAGGCGAGGTTCACCGCCAGGTACGCCACGATCAGCCCGATCCGGCCGATCGCACCCCACCCGGAGAACGTCTCGCCGACCGGGGTTGCCAGCGGCCCGTTGCCGTAGAGCAGCGATCCGAGTAGCCAGCCGGCGACCGGCAACAACACCAACGCCACCAGCGAGAGCAGGCCGGCGACGAGGAACTTCTGCCGTAACAGCCGGGTCCTGGGCACCGGCATCGCGAGCAGGTAGCGCAGCGAGGACCACGACGCCTCACTGGCGATGGTGTCGCCGAAGAACAACGCCACCACCACCACCAACAGGAACGTGGCGGAGAAGAAGAGCGTCACGATCGCGAAGTTGCTGGCGCTGCTCTGCGCCAGGTCCACCAGCGAGGTACCACCGTTGCTGCCGGAACTGTCGAATGCGAACGCCACCGCAAGGATGATCGGCAGCAACACCATGAACCCGAGCGCGAACTGGGTACGCCGCCGTCGCACTTGACGGGCCAGTTCCACCCGGACCGGTAGCGTTCGCTCCGATCGGAAACCCGGTGGGAGGCCGCCCGCGGCAACAGGTTTCGGCCTCGGAAGTCCGCGCATCACATCGATGGCGGTGTCCGCTGATTGGTCGCGATGTACAGGGCTCATGACGTTCCCCCAGGATTTCCGCCGCCGGTGGCGCCGACCAGGTCGAGAAACACGTCCTCCAGCCGGTTGCGGGGGGCCGCTGCCGACACGGCGATGTCGGCGGCCACCAGGGCGGTCACTGCCGCCGCCGCCCCCACGCCGCCGAGGTCGGCCTGCACCGCGCCGTCGACGACCTCTATGTCACCGATTCCCTCGAGCCGGCTCAACAGCTGCGCCGCCGCCTTCGGATTGTCGACAGTGAACGTCATCTCGCCGGACGTCGCGACCAGGTCGGCGACCCGACCGCTTGCGATGGTGCGCCCATGGTGGATGACCACGACGTCACCGCAGGTCTGTTCCACCTCGGACAGCAGATGGCTGGACACCAGAACGGTCCGGCCGGTGCCGGCGTACCGTCGCAGCACTTCCCGCATGGCGTGGATCTGCGGTGGGTCAAGGCCGTTGGTCGGTTCGTCGAGCAGCAACAGATCCGGCAGTCCCAACATCGCCTGGGCGATGGCCAGCCGCTGACGCATGCCCTGCGAGAACGTCTTCACCCGGCGATCAACCGCCGTGCCGAGTCCGGCGATCTTCAGTACGTCGTCCAGATGCGCATCGCGCGGCGGGCGGCCGGTGGCCCGCCAGTACAGGTCGAGGTTCACCCGGCCGGACAGGTGCGGCAGGAAGCCGGATCCCTCGACGAAACTGCCTACCCTGGCGAGGATCTCGGCACCGGGGAACACCGGCTGCCCGAACACCCGGATCTGCCCGCCGGTCGGCCGGATCAGTCCCATCACCATCCGCAGGGTGGTGGTCTTGCCGGCGCCGTTCGGTCCGAGAAGTCCGAGTACCTGCCCGGGCCGCACCTCGAACGAGACGTCCTGGACGGCTTTCACTCCACCCGGATAGCTCTTCGACAGGTGCTCGATCACCAGCGGAGGCACCGCGTCGTCGCCACCGACTGCGACGGCGGTGGCGGGCAGATCACCGGTTCCGGCGTCCTGACTGTTCAGCTCCGATGGCTGCAGGACCGGCGATTTCGGCTGGACCGGTTCAGAGCGCCGTCTCCGCCTACCCGCGATGAGCAGGCCGATGACGGCGATCACTGCCAGCACGATTAACGCGATGAGGATGCCGATCGGCACCTCCCCGGCCGACACCGTCACCCCGCCGGCCACCGGGACGGATACCGACTCAACACCGAAAATCTGGTAGGCGGCAGGCGATGTCGGACCCGAATACGCCTGGTCCGTGGTGGTGAGACGGACGATGAGCCGATCGCCGGCCGCCACCTGCAGGCTGACCGCCGGCAGGTCAACGGTCACGCTCGACGGGGTGCCGTCGGCCGGGAGCGCCGGAAGCCGGATCGGCGCGACCGCGTTGCCGCCCATGGTGAGCAGACCGCCGGACGTGCGTGCGCCGATCGATGCGAACAGCACGGCGCCACCCGTCGGCCGGTCGTTTCCCGCTGTCCCGCTGGCTACGCTGGGCAGTTCTGAGACGCTGAGCCGGACCTGGGCGCTGCCGGTGATGACGGCGAGCTGGTCGAACGGTTCCGAGACATAGCTGGCGCTCTGGCCCGGCAAGCCCGAAGACACCAGCGATGTCAGCGCGCCTGCCCGGGCCAGGCCGGGTAGCGAGGAGATGGCCGCCGGTGACCCGCCCGGCGGGTTGAGGACCACCTGCTTGCCACCGGTCAGGGCGATCTGCCGTCGCGGGACGGCCGTCGCACCGGCGATACCCGGGTAGGCACCGGTCTGCAGAGTGCGGGTTCGCGGCCGGCCGCTGTCGGTGAGCCCGCCGTCCACCGAGTACCGGAAGGCAGCCGACGGAGCGGACCCGGTTCCGGTCAGGTAGTGCTGCAACCAACCGGTGATTCGCGCCCGGGTGGCGGGGTCAGGGGACCCGCCGTCGTGGCCCCCGCGGTACCAGTCGACCGCTACCGTGGTCCCGGCCGCGGCCAGCGCCCGGGCATTCGCGTCCGCCTGGTCCAGCGGGAAGAGGGTGTCCTGTTCACCTTGCACCAGCAGCGTCGGCGCAGTGATCTTGCTGACCACCGCCGACGGACTCGACCGCGCCAGCAGGGAGTGCATCGCGGGACTGATCCGGCCGGTGTCGGCGGCTCCCGCGTAGGCGGTGCAGACCGCCAGACGCAACCGTCCGCAGCCGGCGGGGACGGCAGCCAAGCCGGCAGCTGTCAGGCTCCCGGCGGACGTGCCCGGCTGCGCACCCGACGCGGATGCCGAATTGCCGCCGTCGCGCCGGCCGCCAACACCGCCACCGATCGGTCCCAGGTCAACTTGGCTGCTCGGCGAGAGATCCGCTCCGGCGACCACCGAGCTGATCAGTGAGGCCGCCCAATACTTCTTGAACACACCGTCGCCGGACCCGGCAACTGTGGCCGGCGTTCCCGAATCGGTGGAGTCCTTGGGACGCAACGCGTTCGGGAACAGGGACTTCTCCAGGCTGTTCCAGGTGATCAACGGAACAGTCGCGTCGATCCGGGCATCTGTGCCGGCCAGCATCAGCGACAACGCGCCACCGTAGGAGGCGCCGGTCACTCCGACGCGCGGATCCCCGGGCGCATCCAGTTGCACCTCAGGGCGCGTCGCCAGATAGTCGACCAGCCTGCGGGCATCGGGAACCTCGGCATCCAGCGAGTCCAACGAGATCGATCCGGTCGACTTCCCGAACCCGCGGGCGGAGTAGGTCAGCACCACGAAGCCGGACCTGGCGAGATCTTGTGCGTCGGCGGCGACCGAAGTCTTGGAGCCACCGAACCCGTGCGCCATGATCACCGCGGGCGCCGGAGTCCGCGGCGGGAGATAGAGGGTCGCATCCAGCTGGACAGGTGCGAGGTCCCAGGGCGCCCTGGCGCCAGGAACAGTCAACTCCTCAGACGCCACGGCAAGCGGAGCTGCCCTGGGCCAGAACACGACGACGCCGGCGGCGATGATCACGATGCCGACGACGAGGGCGGCCCACCGTCGCGTCGGGCTACCCAGCAAAGCACGCATGATCACCACAGTGCCAGATCACGGACAGTGCCAGATCGGGGACGGTGCCAGATCGGGGACGGTGCCAGATCGGGGACGGTGCCAGATCAAGGACGGTGCCAGATCGGGGGAGCGCCCCGATAGGTTCGGGGAATGAAACCAACAGACCTGCCGCTGCTGTATTCCGCCGGTCGCCCGGTGCTGCTGCCGGGGGGCCGGGTACTGGTCGCGGTGTCGCATCCGGATCTGGACTCCGACCGCACAGACTCCAGGCTGGTGCTGATCGCGGCCGACGGCAGCCGGCGCGATTTCACCGCCGGACCACGGGACAGCGAGCCGGTGCTGTCACCGGATGGAACCACCGTTGCGTTCCTTCGGGCCGGTGCCTCCGGTCCGGCGCAACTGCATGTGATCCCGGTTGATGGCGGGGAGGCCCGCCGCATCACCGATCACAAGCTCGGGGCGTCCTCGCCGGTGTTCTCTCCGGACGGCAGGACGATCGCTTATCTGGCCGCCGTTCCGGAGACCGGGCGGTACGGCACCGACGCAAAGGTCGGAGCTGAGGGTGAGCCGCCCCGTCGATTCACCACCATGTCCTACCGACAGGACGGGCGTGGATTCGTCCTCGACAAGCCGGAGCAGATCTTCCTCGTGGCAGCCGATGCCGACACCGTCTCCACAACCGGCGATCCGGCGCACAGCGTCGCCGATGGTGCAAGCGAAGTCAGGCCGGTGCCGGTCACCGCCGAACCGAGAGGAGCGGCCAAACCGGCGTTCTCCGCCGACGGGTCCGCGTTGGTTTACTCGCGGCCGACTGGTCCGGACGACATCACCAGCGAGTTGGTACGAGTGCGGCTCCCTGACCGGGCCACAGATGCCGCTGACCGGGCCACAGATGCAGCTGGCCGGGCCACAGATGCCGCTGACCCGGGCACAGATGCCGCAGGGCCGGCCGAGCCGGACGTCCTGGTCACCGGCATCGGCGGCGTAGGGCTGCCGACAGTGGCCGGAGACACCTTGTTCTTCGCCGGAGAATCGTTCTCCGGCAACGATTTTCCCGGTCACACCACCGGACTGTGGTCGGTGCCGATGGCTGGCGGCACGCCGCGCCGACTGACGGACGAGCAAACGGTGCATCTCGAGGCGATCGACCCGGTGGCCACGGGCGACGTGGTGTTGATCGCCGTCCAGAATCGAGGCGCCGTCGAGCTGCGTGCTGTCCCGGCCACCGCGGACAACGCCCCGTTGGATGATCTGCCGGTGCTGCTCGGCGGTCAGCGAGCGGTCAAGGCGTTTGCGGTGGCTGAGGGGCGGCTCGCCGCCGTGGTCGGTGACGTGTCCTCGTTCGCCGAAGTGGTGACTGCCGATCTCGACAGCACCGTCGGCGCAGCGGTGAAGGTGACCGACGAGCGCACCGTCACGGATCTGGGTGCCGCGCTGGCATCCACCGGCCTGGGTCGGGTGCTGGAACTCAACGGTGCGACGGCCGACGGCTATCCGGTGCACGGCTGGCTGGCGCTGCCGGAGGGACCCGGACCGCACCCCGTGCTGCTCAACGTGCACGGGGGACCGCATGCCGCCTATACCTGGTCGCTGTTCGACGAAGCGCAGACCTACACGGGCGCCGGCTATGCCGTGGTGATGGGCAATCCACGCGGCTCCTCCGGATACGGCAAGGAGCACGGGCGGGCCGTGGTGAACGCGATGGGCACCGTCGACGTCGATGACGTGCTCACGTTGCTCGACGTCGCCCTGCGGCACGAGGGCCTGGATCGGAACCGGGTCGGGGTGATGGGCGGTTCGTACGGTGGCTTCATGACGAGCTGGCTGGCCTCGCACGCTCCGGACCGGTTCGTCGCCGGCATCTCCGAGAGAGCGGTCAACGCCTGGGATTCGTTCGCGGGCGCCAGCGACATCGGACACTACTTCGCCCAGGCCTACGTCGGCGCGGACCGCGACACCCAGTGGGCGCATTCGCCCCTCGCCTACGCCGACAAGATCGACATCCCGCTGTTGATCATCCATTCCGAACACGATTGGCGATGCCCGCTGGAGCAGGCGCAGCGGTTGTTCACCGCCCTCAGACTGCGCGGCGCGGAAGCCGAGATGATGCTGTTTCCCGCCGAAGGCCATGAGCTGTCGCGGAGCGGGCGCCCCCGGCACCGGCAGCAACGGTTCGAGGCGATCCTTGACTGGTGGCAACGGCATCTGCCAGTGGACCAAGGGTGATTCTCTGGACACGGAGCCCGGACTGGCCTGGTCAGTGCATCATCGCGGCGGCCTGTGCGGGATCGGCGCTCGACCGCTGGCGGGTCCGGGGCAGGAAGAACGCCGGGATCAACGTGCAGGCCACCAGGATCAAGGCGATGAGGGATGTGTGCCCGAAGGCATCTGCTGCCGCGGACAGGCCGTGCGCCTTCAGTACCTCGGGCGCGACCCCGACCTGCTGGGCCGCGCCGGCCAGGATCCTCGGGCCGTTCACCTTGTCGGTGTTCGACATGATGGCCAGTAGCGACGACTGATCCTGCTTCAGGAAATTGGTCAGCAGCACCGAGATCACCGCGGTGCCGACCGAGGCAGCGACCTGCTGAGTGATGTTGGTCATCGTCGAGCCGCGGGCGATCTGGTGATCCTTCAGCGTCTTCAATGCCGCCGTCATGGTCGGCATCATCGTCATCCCCATGCCAAGGCCCATGACGAAGAACGCACCGGTCGTCATCCAGTACGACGTGTCGGTGGTGAGCATCGTCATCGGGATCAGGCCGATGGTGATCAGTACCAGACCCGTCATCACGAACTTGCCGGGACCGAACTTGTCGGTGAGCGCGCCGGCGATCGGCATGGTGAACATCGCGCCGATCCCCATCGGCGCGCCGAGCAGGCCAGCTGTCAGCGGTGACTCGCCGCGGACACCGATGAAGTACTGCGGGAAGATCAGCATCGCGCCGAAGAATGCGATCGCGAACATCGCCATGGTCACGATCGCGATGGTCAGCTGGCGGTTGCGGAACAGGTGCAGATCGATCAGCGCGTTCGTCTTGCGGAGCGCATGGACGACGAAGGCGACGATGAACGCAAGCCCGATCAGCCCCCAGATCAGCACCTTTGCCGATGCGATGGTGCCCTTCTCGGGGATCGACGAGACGCCGTAGAGGAAGGCTGCCAGCCCTGGTGAGAGCAAGGCGAAGCCCAGCACATCGAAGCTCTCCGACGGAGTGGGATTGTCCTTGGGCAGCACGATGAACGCGTAAACGATCCCGCCGATGCCGATCGGCACGTTGATCAGGAAGATCCAGTGCCAACTCACCGCGTCGATCAGCCAACCGCCGAGGATGGGTCCGCCGATCGGACCGAGCAGCATCGGGATTCCCAGCACCGCCATCACTCTGCCGACCCGCTCCGGACCGGCCGCCTTGGTCAGGATGGTCATTCCCAGCGGCATCAGCATCCCGCCGCCCAGCCCCTGGATGGCGCGGAACAGGATCAGCGGACCGATGTCCCAGGCGGTTGCGCACAGCACCGATCCGAGCACGAACAACACGATGGAGGTGATGTACAGCCGCTTGGTGCCGAACCGGTCGGCCGCCCACCCGGTGATCGGGATGACGGCGGCCAGCGCCAGGGTGTAGGCCGTCATCGTCCAGGCCGCGGTGGCCGGAGTGACGTTCCACAGGCTCTGGAAGGTGTTCTGAGCGACGCCGACGACGGTCATGTCCAGGATCGCCATGATGGAGCCGATGACGACGACCCCGGCAACCTTCAGCACCCGGGCGTCGAGCTTGTCCTTGGCGGCCGGCTGGTCGCCGCCCTTGGTGAGTGATGTCCCTTGATCCTGCGGATCGGAGGTGGTGGTCATGTGCTCTCTTCCATCGCTTCTTCAGATGAGGTTTCTTCAATGAGGCCGGAATCGGGTGGTCGCTCGTCCGGGACGATATCGACGGGCACCGACAGCCCCGATCCGCAGCACATGCCGCACCGGGTCGGGCAGGGACCCCCACGAGCAGGCTCGCCGCTGAGTCAGTGGGGACGCCTGCGGAGGTTACGGGAGAGTTGACCGACCCGGCGCGCCAATTTCATCGGCTTCCGCCCGCCGCCTCAAGGCTTGTCGGGGACATTTCCGGGGCAACCCCGATAACGATCAGGGTGGCCGGCAGCCGGAGATCTATGATCGCCCGATGGTGCGCAAGCGCGGTGCCCGGCATCGGGGCGGCGCGGACCGATGAGCGGCGGACTCGTCGCGGGCGAGCACTCCGAAGACCCCAGCGTCGGTAGGCCCAAGACCTGGGCCGGCGGCCTGCCAGGGGTCGCGGTGTCGCTGCAACACGCACTGCGTGAGATGGGGCCACGCCGGAGCCTGAAGACCCTTTCCGCGGTCAACCAGACCGACGGCTTCGACTGCATGAGTTGCGCCTGGCCGGACCCGCCACATCGGAAGATCGCCGAGTTCTGCGAGAACGGCGCGAAAGCGGTGGCCTGGGAAGCGGATCCGCTGGTGGTGAGACCGGAGTTCTGGGCTCGACATCCGGTGTCCGATCTGGCTGAACGTCCCGAGTACTGGCTCGGGCAGCAGGGCAGGTTGGCCGAACCCGTCTACAAGCCGGCCGACTCCGACCACTACCACCCAGTGGGCTGGGACGAGGCGTTCGACATCATCGCCCGGGAGCTGACAGCGCTCGACTCACCGGACCGGGCCACCTTCTACACCAGTGGCCGCACCAGCAACGAAGCCGCCTACGCCTACCAGCTGTTCGTGCGAGCCTTCGGAACGAACAACCTTCCGGACTGCTCGAACATGTGCCACGAATCGACCGGCCTGGCGATGGTGGAGTCCATCGGCATCGGCAAGTCCACCGTCTCCTATGACGATTTCGCGCTCGCCGATCTGATCATCATCATGGGCCAGAATCCCGGCACCAACCATCCCCGGATGCTCAGCGCCTTGGAGCAGGCCAAGCGGGCCGGAGCGAGCATCGTCGCGGTCAACCCGCTGCCGGAGGCCGGGCTCATGCGGTTCAAGAACCCGCAGCGGCCCAGCGGGCTGGTCGGCCGCGGCACCCAGCTGGCCGATCAGTTCCTGCAGATCCGCCTCGGCGGCGACATGGCGCTGATGCAGGCGGTGTCCCGCCGGGTGCTGGAGGCGGAGGCGGCGGCGCCGGGAACGGTGCTGGACAACGACTTTCTCGCTCGGCACTGCTCCGGTCTGGCCGAACTCACAGCGCACCTGCAGCAGCTCGACCACCGGCAGGTACTCACCGCCACCGGACTGCGGACCGCCGAGATCGACGAGCTGGCGGACCGATACCTCAACGCGGACAAGGTGATCGTCACCTGGGCGATGGGGCTGACCCAGCATCGGCAGGCCGTCGACACCATCAAGGAGATCATCAACCTGCTGCTGCTGCGCGGGAACATCGGCAAGCCGGGTGCCGGCGCCTCACCCATCCGCGGCCACAGCAACGTCCAGGGCGACCGGACAATGGGCATCTGGGAACGGATGCCGGAGTTCTTCCTCGACGCGCTCCAGCGCGAATTCGGATTCGATCCGCCGCGGCACAACGGATATGACGTCGTCGAATCCATCCGCCAGATGCGCGCCGGCGAGGTGCGGGTGCTGGTTGCGCTCGGCGGCAACGTGGTGTCCGCGATGTCGGACACCGAAGTCGCGGAGGCGGCGATCCGCCGGACCCGGCTGTCGGTGCAGATCTCCACCAAACTGAACAGATCCCACGGCGTTGTCGGGGAGCAGGCACTCATCCTTCCGACGCTCGGCCGCACCGAGATCGATCGGCAGTTCGGCGGGGCGCAGTTCGTCACCGTCGAGGACTCGGTGTGCGCCATCCACGCCTCCCACGGCGTGGTCGAACCCGTTGCTCCGCACCTGTTGTCGGAGGTCGCCATCGTCAGCAGGATGGCGCAACGGGTGCTCGGGGACAAGGTGGCCGTCGACTGGGCGGCGTTCGAGCGCAACTACGACACCATCCGCGACCACATCGCGAACACGATCACGGACTGCGAAAACTACAACGCCAAGGTTCGGCAGGACGGCGGGTTCGTGTTGCCGCACCCGCCCCGCGACGAGCGTAGGTTCCCGACGCCCACCGGTAGGGCGATGCTCACAGTCAACGAACTGGAGCCGATCGACGTCCCGCCGGGTCGGTTGCTGCTGCAGACGCTGCGGTCCCACGACCAGTTCAACACCACTATCTACAGCCTTAACGACCGGTACCGCGGCATCCACCGGGGGCGGCGCGTGGTGTTCGTCAATCCGGACGATCTGTCGGATCTCGGCATCTGCGACGGCGCCCTGGTCGATCTGCACAGCGAATGGCGAGACGGTGTGGACCGGGTGGTGCGCAACTTCCGGGTGGTCCGCTATCCCACCGCCCGCGGGTGCGCCGCCGCCTACTTCCCGGAAGCGAACGCACTGGTCCCGCTGGACAGCACCGCCAAGGGCAGCAACACCCCGACGTCGAAAGCGATCATCCTGCGGCTGGAACCCTCCGCCGCGCCGGCAACGGCACCGGGGCAGACCGGCCGTGAGCGGGATGGCTCGTGACGTCAGGCTGCTGATCCCGGCCCTGACGAGACCAGCGCGCCGTCCAGGTACACCCCGCGCACGGTGCCGGCCAGTGAGGACACATCGTGCGGATCCCCGTCCAGCAGCACCAGATCGGCCCGCTGGCCGGGCATGATCCGTCCGCGATCATCGGCAACACCGAACAGTTCGGCGGCGCTGGATGTGCTGGCGTGCAACGCATCCAACGAAGACAGACCGGCTTCGGTCAGGTATCGGAGTTCATCGAGGTTGGAGCCGTGCGGGCCAACACCACAATCCGTGCCCATCGCGATCCGCACCCCCGCAGCGTGTGCCCTGCGGACGCTTTGATCGTGGTGGGCGGCAACCATCCTGGCCTTGTCGACGGAGGCGGCCGGGATGGAAGCACCGGCCGCCGCCGCCGCGATGACCGCGCGCGGGGCGTGCAATGTCGGCACCAGCCAGGTCCCGGCCCGCAGCATCATCTCGATGGCCTCGTCATCGAGATAGATGCCGTGCTCGATCGACCGGACTCCGTTGCGGATAGCCGTTTTGATGCCGTCGGTGGCCTGCGCGTGGGACATCACGAAGATGCCCGCGGCCGTCGCCTCCTCCACCAGCACGGCGATCTCGGCGTCCCGGAAGTGGGCGTGCCGCGGATCGTCCCTGGTCGACAGCACCCCTCCTGAGGTGGCCACTTTGATCACGTCCGCACCGTTGCGGATCAGCTCGCGGACCTTCTTGCGCATCTCGTCGGGGCCGTCCACCACGGTGTCCGGGCGGCCGGGGTGCGGCACGAACGTCGGTACGTCGGCGCCGCAGGCCTCCCAGTCGTCGCCGTGGCCGCCGGTCTGGGTCAGCATGCTGATGGCCACCTGCATCCGAGGGCCGGAGATCAGACCGCGATCGACGGCCTCCTTGACCCCGAGGTCCGCCCCGCCGGCGTCACGCACGGAGGTGACACCGACGTCCAGGGTCTTCTTCAGGTTCAGCGCGGCGACGTAGAAGCTCAGGCTGAACGGAGTGCTCAACTGACGCATCCTGTCGACGCCGTCCATCATGACGTGCACATGCGAGTCGAAGAACCCTGGTGACAGCCACTTCCCGGTGCAGTCCACCTGCTCATCGCCGTCCAGCCCGGTGCCGACCTCGACGATCCGGCCGCCCTGCACCACGACGTCCGCCGAGGACGGTTCGGCGAGGGTGCCGTCATACACAGTGCCGCCGCGGAACACGGTTCGGATCATCAGCAGACTGTAACCACGCGGCAAGTCGGCGGCCGGCCGGAGGTCGGCGGAGCGCGCAGGTGTGACCGGCGCCGGCATCGGGCACCGGGGAGCTGGCGCCGAAGCAGCGCCCGGCTTCGCGCGTCGAATCTCGAGCGCTTGCACCCCCATTCAGAGGAAAGGACTTTCATGCCAGTCACATTCGGTTGGTTCCTGTCCAGCGAGGAGTACACCCCCGGGCAGCTCGTCGAGCAGGCCCGGCTGGCCGAACAGGCCGGTTTCGACGCACTGTGGATCAGCGATCACTACCATCCGTGGACGAACGCCCAGGGCCAGAGTCCGTTCGTCTGGTCGCTGATCGGGGCGATCGGCCAGGTGTGCGACCTTCCGGTCACCACCGCCGTCACCTGTCCGACGGTGCGGATCCATCCGGCGATCATCGCCCAGGCGGCTGCCACCTCGGCGGCGCTGCTCCGCCCCGGCCGGTTCCGGCTGGGCTTGGGCAGCGGGGAAGCGTTGAACGAGCACATCTTCGGGACCGTCTGGCCCACTGCCGACATCCGCTTGGAGATGCTGGAAGAAGCCGTGGAAGTGATCCGTGAGCTGTGGACCGGCGATGTGGTCTCCCACCGGGGCCCCCACTACACCGTCGACACAGCCCGGATCTACACCCTGCCGGACTCGCCGCCGCCGATCTACCTGAGTGCTTTCGGACCGAAGGCACTGGAGCTGGCCGGCCGCATCGCCGACGGATTCATGTCGACCAAGCCGGACGCCGAATCGGTGCAGAGGTTCAAGCAGGTCAAGGGTTCCGGTGCGGTCACCCAGGTCGGGTTCAAGGCCGGATGGGCTCCCACCGCGGATGAGGGCATCGACCATGCGCACCGGTTGTGGCCCAACAGCGTGGTGCCGGGCGAACTCTCGCAGGTGTTGCCGTCGCCGCAGCATTTCGAACAGGTCGCCGAACTGGTGACCCGGGAGACCATCGCCGAGAGCGCCACATTCGGCAGCGACACCGGCAAGCACATCGATGCCTTCCAGCCGTTCCTGGATGCCGGCTTCGACGAGGTGTATGTCGCCAACATGGGCCCGCACTACGCCGAGATGATCGCCGCCTACGGGTCGGAGGTGCTGCCGGAACTGCGGAAGGGACAAACGACGGCATGAGCAAACCCGGTGTGTTGTTGGACGTCGACGGAACTTTGCTGGACACAAACTATCTGCACGTCGTGGCCTGGTGCAGGGCATTCCGGAAGCGCGGTCACCGCGCAACCTCGATGGCCTCGCTACACCGGGCCATCGGCATCGATTCCGAAGGTCTGGTGCAGCGGCTGCTGGGCACCCTCGACGACGAGGTGGTGCGGGCGCACACCGCCGCCTACTCGGAGCTCCGGGATGAGGTGGCGGCCTTCCCCGGCGCCGCGGACCTGATCCGGCGATGCCGGGACGCCGGACTCACCGTGGTACTTGCCACCTCCGGTCAGCAGGATGACCTGGACTGGATGCTGCCGGCGATCCACGCCGACGACGCCATCGCGGGGGCCGTCACCTCAGCGGATGTGGATCAGGCCAAGCCGGCACCCGATCTGCTGACCGCTGGCATCGACAAGTTCGGGTTGGACCCGGACCGGACCATTGCCATCGGCGACACTGTCTGGGATGTCGAGGCGGCGAAGAAGGCAGGCGTTGGCTGCGTTGCCCTGGAATCCGGCGGCATCGCCAGGCAGGCGCTGCAACAGGCTGGGGCACAACAGGTCTACCGCGATCCGGCCGAGCTGCACGAGCTGTTCGACGACTCGCCGTTGGCCGGTCTCATCCGCTGATCACCACCCGGCGATCACCAGCCCCGGGTCCGCCACTCTGTGAGGTGCGGGCGCTCGGCGCCGAGCGTGGTGTCGTCACCGTGGCCCGGGTACACCCAGGTGTCGTCCGGCAGGATGTCGAACACCCGTCGCTGCAGGTCGTCCATCAGCGAGGCGAAGTCCTGCGCAGATCCGGTCTTGCCAGGACCGCCCGGGAACAGCGAGTCTCCGCTGAACAGATGCGCCGAGCCCTCGGGGGCCCGGTACAGCAATGCCACCGACCCCTCGGTGTGGCCGCGCAGGGCGATCACCTCGAGCTGGCAGTCGCCGAGCGGCACCACCGACCCCTGCTCGAGCGGGACGTCCGTCGGCACCGGCAGCGCATCCGCGTCCGCGGCGCCGGCATACAGGTTCGCGCCGGTCATTCCGGCGACGGCCGGCAGCGCTTCCCAGTGATCCCGGTGCCGATGGGTGGTGACGATGCTGCGCAGCCTCGGCCGCTCCGGGCCGTCACCGAGCAGGTCCAGGATCCGCTCGTTGTCGCTGGCCGCATCGATCAGAGTGGCGTCGCCGGTCTTGCGGCAGACCAATAGGTAGGCGTTGTTGTCCATGTCGCCGACGGACAACTTGCTGATCGTGACGTCCGGTAGTTCCCGGGTCGCGGCGGGGCCGCCCGGTTCCACGTGCCCGGAATAGGCCATCTCCATGGAGTTCTCGCCTTTCACCAGCTGGGCAGGTGGGGTAGGGGACCGTCGCAGGCCAGTTCGCTGCCGTCGGAGCGGCCCGCCAGCCAGCCTGCCAGAGCGTGGGCGGATCCGGACACCACCGGCGCGCCCCGATCGCCGGCGCCGAGGTCGTGGCGGCTCAGCGGCATGTGCTTCGTCACCTGAGCGGTCGCTGTCGGTGCTGGCACCTAGCATGGGTCATCGTGACCGAACAGCTCATCGTGCGGGGTGCTCGCGAGCACAACCTGCGCAACGTCGACGTGTCGGTGCCGCGCGATTCCCTGGTGGTGTTCACCGGGTTGTCCGGTTCCGGCAAGTCTTCGCTGGCTTTCGACACCATCTTCGCCGAGGGCCAGCGCCGCTACGTCGAATCGCTGTCCTCCTATGCCCGGCAGTTCCTCGGGCAGATGGACAAGCCGGACGTCGATTTCATCGAGGGTCTGTCGCCGGCGGTGTCCATCGACCAGAAGTCGACCTCACGCAACCCGAGGTCGACGGTCGGCACCATCACCGAGATCTACGACTACCTCCGGTTGTTGTTCGCCCGCATCGGTCATCCGCACTGCCCGGTCTGCGGCGAACCGATCGCCAAGCAGACGCCGCAACAGATCGTCGATCGGGTGCTGGCCATGGACGAGGGCACCAGGTTCCAGGTGCTGGCTCCGGTGATCAGGGAACGCAAGGGCGAATACGTCGACCTGCTGGAGGACCTGCAGTCCAAGGGGTATTCACGGGCCAGGATCGACGGCATCGTCCACCAGCTGACCGACCCCCCGGTGCTCAAGAAGCAGGAGAAACATTCGATCGAGGTGGTCGTAGACCGGTTGGTCAGCCGGACCTCGGCCAAGCAGCGGATCACCGACTCGGTGGAGACGGCGCTCAAGCTCGCCGACGGGGTGGCCATCCTGGAGTTCGTCGATCTGCCGGACGACGATCTGAACCGGGAACGCCGGTTCTCCGAGCGGTTGGCCTGTCCGAACGATCACCCGCTGGCCATCGACGAGCTGGAGCCACGGTCGTTCTCCTTCAATTCGCCGTTCGGCGCCTGTCCGGTCTGCACCGGACTGGGGACGCGCAAGGAGGTGGATCCGGAGCTGGTGGTGCCGGACGTCGAGCTCTCGTTGGCCGACGGCGCTGTGCATCCGTGGAGCGGCGGACAGACCAGCGAATACTTCGGCCGGCTGCTGTCCGGGCTGGCGACCGCGATGAAATTCTCCGTCGATGTCCCGTTCCGGAAGTTGCCGGCCAGGGTGCAGAAGGCGGTGCTCAACGGCATCGACGAGCAGGTGCACGTCACCTACCGCAACCGCTACGGGCGACAGCGGTCCTACTACGCGGAGTTCGAGGGCGTCATCCCGTTCCTGGAACGCCGGGCCTCCCAGACCGATTCGGACTTCGCCAGGGAGAAGTACGAGGGCTACATGCGCGAGGTGCCCTGCCCGCAGTGCAACGGCTCTCGGCTCAAACCGGAGATTCTGGCCGTCACCCTGCGGCATCGGGAACTCGGGCGGATGAACATCGCTCAGCTGGCCGCCCTCTCGGTCAAGGACGCGGCGGCGTTCTTCCCCGGCCTGGAGCTGAATCATCGGGACATGATGATCGCCGAGCGGGTGCTCAAGGAGGTGGACGCCCGGCTTGGATTCCTGCTGGACGTCGGTCTGGACTACCTGTCGCTGGACCGGGCATCGGCGACCCTGTCCGGTGGGGAGGCGCAGCGGATCCGGCTGGCCACCCAGATCGGCTCCGGCCTGGTCGGTGTGCTGTACGTGCTCGATGAGCCGTCGATCGGGCTGCACCAACGGGACAACCACCGCCTCATCCAGACGCTGACCAGGCTGCGTGATCTCGGCAACACGCTGATCGTCGTCGAGCACGACGAGGAAACCATCCGCAGCGCCGACTACGTCGTCGACATCGGACCAGGCGCAGGAGAGCACGGCGGCCGGGTGGTGGTGGCCGGACCGGTCGCCGCGCTGGAAGCGTCGACCGAGTCCATCACCGGCGCCTTCCTGTCCGGTCGCCGGGAGATCGCCCTTCCGCTCATCCGCCGACCGATCGATCCGAAACGGAAACTCACCGTCGTCGGCGCGCGCGAGCACAACCTGCGGGACGTCACCGTCGACTTCCCGCTCGGCCAGCTGATCGCCGTCACCGGCGTGTCCGGATCGGGCAAGTCGACGCTGGTGAACGACATCCTGCACGCGGTGCTGGCCAACCGGATCAACGGCGCAAGGATGGTGCCGGGGCGGCACACCAGGGTCACCGGTCTGGACCAGGTGGACAAGGTGGTCGGGGTCGACCAGTCCCCGATCGGGCGGACCCCCCGGTCCAACCCCGCCACCTACACCGGGGTCTTCGACAACATCCGCAAGCTGTTCGCGTCCACCACCGAGGCGAAGGTCCGGGGCTACCTGCCGGGGCGGTTCTCCTTCAACGTGAAGGGCGGCCGCTGCGAGGCCTGCGCGGGTGACGGCACCCTGAAGATCGAAATGAACTTCCTTCCGGACATCTACGTGCCGTGCGAGGTCTGCAAGGGCGCCAGGTACAACCGGGAAACCCTGGAGGTCCACTACAAGGGGAAGACGATCGCCGAGGTGCTCGACACCCCCATCGAGGAGGCGGCCGAGTTCTTCGAGCCCATCACCTCGATCCATCGTTTCCTGAAGACGCTGGTCGACGTCGGCCTCGGCTACGTCCGGTTGGGCCAGCCGGCGCCGACGCTGTCCGGTGGGGAGGCGCAACGGGTGAAGCTGGCGTCGGAGCTGCAGAAGCGGTCGACCGGGCGCACCGTCTACGTGCTCGACGAACCGACGACCGGCCTGCACTTCGCAGACGTGGAGAAGCTGCTGCTGGTGATCAACGGTCTGGTCGACAAGGGCAACACGGTGATCGTCATCGAGCACAACCTCGATGTGATCAAGACGGCGGACCATCTGATCGACATGGGGCCGGAGGGCGGCGCCGGTGGTGGTCTGGTGATTGCCGAAGGTACGCCGGAGGCTGTGGCCGAGGATCCGAATTCCTTCACCGGTCACTACCTGGCGCGGGTCCTCGCGGGTCGCGGCAGGTCGGTGTCGGGCTCCTCCGATCAGGCCACACGCAGCCGGGCGAAGTCGGCGACGAAGGCGGTGAACCGCTCGGTCGCCGTGACCGGCGGTGGCACTCTGGGAGCAACGGCACTGAACGGCACCACCGCAGCCAACGGTGCGGCCGGGGTGAACGGAACTACGCCCCGCCCCGTCGAGAGCGCCACGTCACCCCGCTCGAACACGCGGAACGGTCGATCCGGCGCGGCCAAGGCTGGCAGCCGGGGCTGAGCGCCTGTCTGCGATGATCGAGCCGTGAAGACGTTCGAGCAGCTTTTCGCCGAGCTCACCGACCGGGCGGCGACTCGGCCGGAGGGGTCGGTAACGGTCGATGCCCTCGACGCCGGCGTGCACGCCCAGGGAAAGAAAATCCTGGAAGAGGCCGGCGAGGTGTGGCTGGCTGCCGAGCACGAGAGCGACGACGCGCTGGCACTGGAGATCTCCCAGCTGCTGTATCGCACCCAGCTCGTCATGATCGGCCGGGGCATCAGCCTCGAGCAGGTTTATCGGCATCTGTAGCCGTCAGTGCGGGGCCGCTTCACGGAACGCAAGCGGCCACCCCGTTCTCCAGCGCCGCCGGCACGCCAGCCGCGTCCGCAGACCGACCAGCGGGACCGATCCGGAAGAGGACATCTGATGTTGAGAGTCGCTGTCCCCAACAAGGGGACGCTCAGCGAACCCGCCACCGCCATGCTGATCGAAGCCGGCTATCGGCAGCGGCATGAGCCCAGGGACCTGACCGTGCTGGACCCGGCGAACGACGTCGAGTTCTTCTTCCTTCGTCCCAAGGACATCGCCATCTACGTCAGCTCCGGCGAGTTGGATCTGGGGATCACCGGCCGGGATCTGGCCCTGGAGGCCGCGGCCAACGTCAGCGAGTTGGTCGAGCTGGGCTTCGGACATTCGTCGTTCCGTTACGCCGCAAAGATCGAGGCGGCGCTGACGGTCGGTGATCTGCCCGGCAGGCGGATCGCCACCGCGTATCCGACGCTGGTGAACGACGACCTGCACCGGCGCGGCATCCAGGCCGAGGTGATCCGGCTGGACGGGGCGGTGGAGATCTCCATCCAGCTGGGTCTTGCCGACGCCATCGCGGACGTGGTCGGATCCGGAAGGACGTTGCGGCAGAACGGGTTGACGGCGTTCGGGGACACCATCCTTTCCTCTCAGGCCGTGTTGATCACCCGCGCGGAAGCCGAGCTGACGCCGGCCATCCGCCAGCTGTCGAACCGCCTGCAGGGCGTGGTGTTCGCTCAGCAGTACCTGATGCTGGACTACGACTGTCCGAAGCGGTTGCTGGACGAGGCGGCCCGCATCACACCGGGCCTGGAGTCGCCGACGGTGGCGCCGCTGGCCAATCCGGAGTGGGTGGCGGTGCGGGCGATGGTGCGCCGATCCGAGGTCAACCCGGTGATGGATGCGTTGGCCGAACTGGGAGCGAAGGCAATCCTGGCTTCCGACATCCGGTCCTGCCGACTGTGAGACGTTGCGTCCCCACCACATCGAATCCACCCCGGGCGGAGCGATCGGTTGCACACCGACGTCGCGCCGCAGGTGGTCAGCCGTGCTCTCCGGTGGGCCGATAGGGTAGCGCGCACACACACCGTGAGGAGCTGGAATTGACGGCAGGAACGGCGATGATCGAGGACGCGCTGGCACGAGCCGAGGCGGATGTCGATGCGGCGGCTGGGGCGGCCAGAGCCGTTGCGCGGGAGTTGAAGCGGGCGCACACGGCTGCCGCGGCCGGGCAGCTGCGTGAGTTGCGGCGTGCTCTTGATGCCGCGGCCGGGGCCGCCCAGGAAGTGACGCAGGCCGTCGCAGATGCCCGCGCGTCCTATGACGTGGACGAGGGTGAGCTGCTGTTCTCGGGCGCGTACGCGACCGAGTTACTCGCGGCCGCGTCGGCGGCCGGCGTCGCGATGTTCGCCGAGGACGATGATCGGCTGCTGTGCTACCCATCGATCGTGCGGGTGTTGCCCGCCGAGTTGGCGTTGGAGGTCGACCGGCGCAAGGTTCGCGCGCTGCGCCCGTCGGTCGTGGTGGCGGCGCTGCAGCGGGCGCAGAACGCCGGCCCGCGGTTCAAGCCTGAGCCGTTCCTGACCAGTTTGCTCGCGGCTTACGACCTGGTGCTGGCCCAGCAGGGCAAGGCGGCCGGTGCGGTGGTGCGGCTGGTGGATGTGTATTCGGTGTTGACGTTGCTGCCCGGTCAGACCCGGGAGTACACGAAGCCTGAGTTCACCCGCGACCTGTACTTGCTCGATCAGAGCGGTGTCACCGCGGTCGCCTCGAGCGGGCGGTCGGTGCGCTGGGCGGCCAGCACCGGCACACGCTCGGCCGGGGTGTTGAGCACGGTCGCCAAGAGCGGGCAGCAACAGCGCTACTGGGGCATCGCGTTCGAGCAGTCCGCACCGAGTCAGGCGCATCCGTGAGTCAGACGCAGAGCAGCGGCCTGCCGCTGGGCGGGACGGGTCTGACCGCGGAGTCCTACGCCGCGTTCGTGGCAGCCGAGTATCTCGGCGAATATGTGCGCGGTGGCGGCGCCGCGGTCCGGTTCGTGGTCACCGGCAGCGACGAGGTGGCCCTGCGCTGGCACCAGCAGTTGGCCTCGGCGGCGGCCGGAGCGGGGTACTTGTACCTCGCCGCGGAGGCGGGTGAGGTGCGGGTGCATCTGATCGATCAGCTCTACGCGGCCGTCGCGCGCCACATCGACTGGCCCGATCTCGCGCGCCGCCAAGTGGCCGGCGCATGGGAGCAGCTCGGGCTGCCGGCACCCGATCCCGACTCGCTGTCGGTCGCGGCGGTGGCCGAGCGGCACGAGGTCGATGCGCGGGAGGCGGCGCGCAGCATGCGGCGCCAGCTGGAGGGCACGCTGCTGCGGGATCCGTCCCTGGCCCGGGAGTTCCGCCTGGCTGTGCTGCGACTGTGCCAGGCCGAACTGGGCACCGGGGAGGTCACCGCCGCAGAGGCCCAGGCGGTCCTGTCCTGGCTGCGGGTGGAGCCGGTCGCGCTGCGGGAGCTGCGGTCGGCCTCCCTGTACGCGCGCATCGGCCGCCACAACGCCCGCTCGATGCTGGTCTCGCTGGCAGCTTGGCGGGCGCGGGTGGCCGGCGCCGGGCTGGTGCTCGATGTGGATCTGGCCCGGCTGGCGATATCCCGGCGCCCGCCGGTGGAGCAACGGCTCGGCTTCTACTACAGCAAGGCCGCCGTGCTGGACGCCTATGAGGTGCTGCGTCAGCTCATCGATGCCACCGACGCGCTGCGGGGGACGTTCGTCGCCGTGGCGTTGCCGCCTCAGCTCGCCTCCGATGAGACGCGAGGACTGCCGGCTTACAGCGCCCTGCAGCTGCGCGTGGTCGACGAGGTGCGTGACCGCCGCCGGGCCAACCCGTTCGCCGCGATGGTGCGGCTGGAAACCAGGCTGGAGGCCACCACATGACGGCGCCGATGCTGACCCCGGGGCGGCTGTCCGCGCGCCGCGCGGTAGAGGCGCTGCGCTGCGGGGTGCCCAGCCGAGACGCTGTCGCCACGCTGGGCAGCGGCCAGGGCGAGGCCGAGGACCGCGTCACCGACCTGCTCCAGAGCGTAGGGACAGGCGGTCGGTCGACGCACCGGGGGGTGCTGCTCGGTGGCGGCTTCGGCGCCGGCAAGAGTCACCTACTCGAGCACCTGGCCCACCTGGCCCTGGACCGCGGTTTCGCCGTCAGCCGGGTGGTGATCAGCAAGGAGACCCCGCTGCACGACCCGGCCAAGGTGCTCCGGGCGGCGGTCGAATCGGCGATCAGCCCGACCGGCGCCATCGGCGCGGTTGCCGAGGCCGCCGCCGGGCTGGACCCGGGCAGCCCCGGCTACACCGAGCTGCTCCGCTGGGCCAGCGGCGGCCCGGTCGACGAGCGGTTCCCGCTGACCGTCGCCCTGTTCCCGCGGGCCCAGGCAGGTGACGACGACTTCGCCGAGGCGATCGTCCGGTTCTGGTCCGGCGAACGGATCGCAGTCGCCGAGCTGCGCCGGCAGGCCAAACAAGCCGGTGAAAGGCGCCGGGCGCTGGCCCCCGTGTCGGCCCGTGAACTAGCCGTCCAGCGGTTCCGGTTCCTGGCCAGGCTGTTCACCGCAGCCGGCTGCGAGGGATGGGTCCTGCTGTTCGACGAGGTCGAACTCATCGGCCGCTACACCTTGATGCAGCGTGCCAAGTCCTACGCGCAGCTGGCCGATTGGCTGCTGCCCGACCCCGAGGACCCGGCCAGCCGGCTGGCCACCGTGTTCGCGATGACCGACGACTTCGACGCCGCGGTGCTCACGGACAAGAACGACCGGGAGATCGTCCCGGCCAAGCTGCGAGCCAAACAGCAACCGCAATGGGACGAGACCGCCGCACGGGCCGAGACCGGCATGCGGCTCATCGAACACGACATGCTGCTGTTGGCGCAGCCCGACGCCGCCGAACTCGACCGTACCTACCGCCAGCTCAAGGCCCTGCACAGCGAGGCCTTCGGCTGGGACGCCCCAGACGTCGCCGGGCTGGAGCGGCTCGGGGCGACCCGGATGCGCCAGTACGTCCGGGCCTGGATCAACGAATGGGATCTGCTCCGCCTCGACCCCACCTACCAACCGCACACCGCGGTGGAATCCATCGCGATCAGCTACGACGAACAGCCCGAACTCGACACCTCCGACAACGACCCGACACCGGTCGACACCTGAGCTCGCGCGGTCGACGAAGACGGCCAACCTGCTGGCCCCGATGGTGCTCAGCGGTCTTGGCGTCCGCGGATCAACGCCGGCGCAGGGTGAGCGATTGGGCTGCCCGACCCACCGGACCGTCGATGTCGTGCAGCACCGACGACGTCAGCCCGACCCCGCCTGGGCCGTAGGAGACAGAGGTGTCCAACCCCAGCCAGGGCCCGCGGGGTTCGCGGACGAAGTGGATGGTCAGATCGGTGTTCGGGAACAGCAGCTCGGTGGGCTTGGACCGGACGGCGACGCCATTGGCGGTGTCGATCAAGCCGACGTAGGCCGCCAACGGACTCACCGACCGGGTGTCGAGCAGTGGATGCTCGGTGCGGATCCACGCCCTTGCGCGGCCGGGACGCCCGCCGGGGAGTGAGCGGAACTCGAGAGACTTGATGAAACCTCCGCC
>JAABUP010003431.1_pt1 | contig 28033 bp, 35 predicted proteins | sample 5559201 | NCBI WGS metagenome assembly JAABUP01 (sample SAMN10711887, study PRJNA513373) | rock metagenome | isolation source: Antarctica rocks | place: Antarctica | reverse complement strand
AGTCGAAGTCAAAGTCATTAGGAACTAGGGGCTAAACTCTCGCAATTTTTTCTGCACAGGCTGTGCAATGTGCTAGGTGAGCCTCTGCAAGTGGTTGTACTGAAAACAAAGGTTTGCTGACTGATCAACCTCTGTCAGAGGCAAGCTTGTCCAGGCAGCAAGCCTTTGCTACCCCTTGTGTAAACAGCCACTGCTTCCTGCTTGCTGCTTCGCTGAGAAAAGTAGATACTAGGCAAGACAGCTGGCATGTTTTGCCAGAAGGTTTGACCTTCACAGGGTATTGCTTCCATTGAATCTTGCCTGCTGGGCAGCCTCGAACCTGACTGTTGGCTGACACCAGCTTTCTTGCAATTGCCTCACTCACCTGCTTTAGCCAAAGCCTTGCAGCTTGCGGCACAAACGTTTTCAACGGCAACGGTCACAGCAGCAAGTGAGCAGGCTCGTCTGCTAACACTGGCTGGCCTCACCGCCATTTGCATTGCGCACAGCATTCACTCTAAGGTTTCTGCTGAAGCAGTGCCATTACTGTAAGCACACTTTTGACGGCAGCTGTACGTCGATAATATGCTTTGAGCCCACACGTGGTTCAGTTGAAACGACGCGAAACGACACATGCTTGCAGGTACTGATTGGAATTGCCAAACCGGAAGCTGCCGGCTACTCCGAAGAGCAACACCCACTTTAGGGGAGATTGCATCTTAGCGTGTGGACCAGCCTGCTTTCATCGCCTTGACTGTATACAGACGGCGGCCTGTCCTTGTCAGGCTGCGCTACACCATCACCACCCCGCCCGCTAAAGCCGGAGCCATCAAGAATAATGGTGCACCGTGAATATCCGGTGCGCTGCCTAGCTTGCTTACTATTGTTGCAAGCTCGCAACATGTGTGGCAACTGCCAAGCTCAGCAGTGGCGGTGTTGACATCGACAACTGCATGGAGGCAGTGGCTGCCGCGTCCAAAGTTGTTGTGTTCTCAGACAATAATGGCCATCCATCAACGACTATCGCTTGCAGGGTCTGGCCAGAGCCGCGACCCTGACAGTCGTCTTGCTCCTCGTGTTGTCACCCGCCGCTGTTATCACCAGGACAGCACCGACCGCCGGACCCGCTGGCCCGCTTCAGTCGCAGGGCTCGTCGCGACATTTGCTCGCCTCCAGTACCGACGCTGGAAATTGTCAGGTTGGCAGCGAGGATACAACGTATTTGAATTGTGGTTCGGACACCCCAGCGTGCTGCACGTCGTCAACATGCTACTACAACCCAACTGGTGCCCACATTGCCCGGTCGGCATCAAACGCTGGATCTTCCTCTTCCTCGTCTGCGTCTGCTTCTTCCTCATCGTCAGATGATGATGGGTCCTCCTCCTCATCGTCTTCAGCATCATCATCATCCTCTTCTGATGACAGCAATGAGCCAGGTGTCTGTCAAGACAATTTTTACCTCGGATGTTGTTGAGCATGAAGTCCAGCAGTAGTATCAAGCTCAAACCTGAGTGGATCTGTTATGTACACGTGGTTTGGCAATCGAAAAGCTACATCTCTGTGACTGGTTCTGCTGCATGCAAGTGCTCTGCTGATAGCTATAGAGTGTGCCATCTTGCAGTAGAAGCGGCTGGTCTCATCACCATTGAACACTCTCTGGATTTTCTTCACGACTTGAGAGTGAGCATGTTGAACAACTGTAGATGGACATCATGTTGAGCCACGTCCATAGACTACAGGCAATGTTCTATGAAAAATTCACGAACCAATTTTTCATTCATTTTTTGATATGTCGGATCCAGAAAGCCCTCTTATTCATCTGTGCAAAGGGGGTCAACACGGCTTCTGATGTAACCAGCAATGGATCATGACATTGAACATTGATGATATCATCAGTGTCACCACGAGTCATGAGCCTTAACGCATGCACGCATTGCTGCCAATGTGTCACAACCACACCCAGCAAATTGCCGTATTACCATAATGACACAGCTGATGAGCATAGGCACAATGTCCACGCAAATACTTGCACCGGTCAGGGCATCTACACAAACACAGCAAGCAATTGGCCTACAAACAGCCAGCAAGAGAATCTTCACGAGTCTGGTCACGCGCCTATGTGCCTGGTTCTGTGGACGAGTATCTGCCTGTGCCTGATTGCATCCTTCAAAAGAGCCTTGACATGCATGGTGGGGGCTGTTCACTGTGCTGAAATAGGTAAACCCACTGACACAACCTCCATTTTCAGCTGTATGTGCATTGCACTTGTGCTTGCGGCCGGCTGTCAGGAGTGTCAGCCTTGACCGAAAAGACAGCAGCAATCCATGGGAGCATATATCATTGATCTGACCTATCAAGGAAACAACTGGCCTGGTGAAATTAGCAATCTGAGATGCCAATGCAACAGTCACAGTCACATGAACAATTTGGGCAAGCTGCCAGAACATTGTGGACTGTGGCTGCCATGGCAATCAACGCTCGATATGTCGCCAGGCCCATGATTGTGACACTCAATGGCGTGTGTTGACGCTGTAAAACTTGCCTTTGCCAGGCATTCCACCATAACCTTGGCCCTGCTGTCACGCTGCTGTTTGGGTTGTTTCGCTCCTGTGTTGCTCAGTGCATGGGGTCTAGCAAATAATCATGCAAGACAACTATAACGTGTTATGTGCAGGACACTATAGAGTGGCCAGGCTTGAGGCGAGTCAAGCCAGTTCACCGTCAGACTTCTCTGCTGCCTCAACCTGTCTAGAAGAGCTTCTACCGTACAGGCAGCCTGTCTCCCAAAGGGAGACGTGCACATACAGCCTCCGCTGCGAACTGGTAATTGCAGAGCTATTCGGAGAGTTAATGGCTTGGTCGCTGTGAATTGATGAAATGAGCAAGGGGTTGCCGGTCCCTGACCAGACATGCAGAGCATCGCGTGCACAGTGTTGCAGATAGCTCAGACTCCTAAGGAGCAATATCAGACACTGCTGCTCCTCACAGTTTGCTTATGTCACACTCTGCGCAGGAGTTGCGAGGCAAGAGCTGCACTCTGTCCGAAATCTCCGAGACATGCAATTTGTCAATACCTGCAAAGGGACAGAGATGTCCCAGGATTATGGGGTGTTCAAACTCTGTAGTAAGCAAGCTGCAGGTAGTTGTAGGCAAGTCAACGCTGCCTTGTGTACATGCGAGAAGGCGCGCGCCTCGCTGTTTGAGCTGATGCGACCGGCTCGGCAGCGTTTTCTGCTGCTGTTCGTGGATATTGCGACAGCCACGGCTGCTCCAGATCTGCCGATCCCCGCAACCGGAGCTGTACGCGATATATGGGACAAAGTTGTCAACTCAGCATGGCTAACAGCCAAACCGCGTATTGCTTTCTGTCTTGGCGAGAAAGAAGCAGGGGTCTTGAAAACTATGCTGGACTCATTCCCTAACCCGCTTCCCACTGAGCCAGCAGAAGACCCTGTGTGCAGCAATACAACAGAGCTTGGAAAGCACTTGTGCGGTCCTAAGTCTCTCATGGAGTATTACAAGGTCAACAGACGCTTTGCAAGGCTGCTGATGCTGTTGTTGCTTGCCACCACAGAGCCATACTGATCTCAGTGTGTCCTACTGCAGTACTTGCTGCTAACTGACAATGATGAGAAAGTGCCAAACACAGCAGCTTGTCCATCTGGTGTGTCCACTCCTCAGTGCTCACCAGGTAAAATGCTAGCAGGCTGCAAGTAAGGCGTGATCAAACCTCCAACTCTACACCATGACCTGTACCACATTCAGGGACATGCACATCTGCATGCGGTCAACAGTCACAGATCATACCAAGTAATATCCGAAGGATCATACCAAGTAATCTCCAAAGGCAGGTCATAATCGAAGGCTCAATTTGACTGCAGGCTTTTTTGACGAAGCCAACCTGCCAGAGCTGCTGCCAAACTCAACAGCAAATCCGCATGCCTGCTGTCCTGGCTATTTCTGCCCACCCATCTTGACATGCATGATTCCATGTCCACTGGGTGCAAGCTGCCAGAGGCATGTCAAATCCTCCAAGCATTTTCACAACCTTGCGTGCACATGCAGTGACATCTGCACTTGTCATATGACCTGGATGTCTTGCATTTGATGTCCTTGGCCTTGGGCTACAACAACATGTAGCTATCAGATGACCATGGTGTGAGCATTTGTCTTGAGGCACACGTTTGACACATTGCCTGTGGTCTCAACAGAATGCACACACGCCACCTAGGGTGCACATCACATGCCACATCATTGCTGCATGCCCTGTAGTGATGCACATCTTCCTGTCAGCCTACACAAGCCAATCAGAACTGCAGCTGTGGCCCAGATCAGTGCAACTTCTGGCACTCCCAACACCAAGGCAGTCTTGAGCCTCTGCATGGCCTCCAAGAGTCAACAACACTTGTTTACTTTTCTTACAGAGCTGTTTCAGCACCCCCACCAGACCCCTTCATGGCCGCACTGGACCCCCTACCCATGAAGTACGAAAACAGGTGAGCCAGACACTACTCCAGTGCACACCATTCAGAGTGCATGCACAAACATATACAACATAAAGTTAACTTCCAATGCCAGCCTACAATTTTGTTGCTATGCACCGACCAATTGTGATAGGCAATGCTATACACAGAACAGAATGACCTTGGCACATGCCTTTTAACAGGTGGTGCGCACCATATGCATACAAGATGCGGCCTGAGGTGGGGTGTGGGGGGGCAGACAAGTGGACTGTGGTTCCTGACTGGGCTTTCCCTGGCTACTGGTGGACCTATGGCCAAGGCAACCTGTTCTGTGAGGCGGGTCACTACTGCCCTAACACCACTGCGCAGGTAGGCCCTTGCTTTTGTAGTATTGTCAAACTCTCATATGATAAATTGAGATTGGTAAAGTGATTTCACAGCAGTTGGTATCTGCCACATTAGTCCTTGCACATAGCGGGCCTTCTGCACTGTTTCAGTCAGTTGAATGACCTATGCTGATGCCCTAACCTGGGCCATGCTGCACGATTTAGTACTCACTATGCTGCTGTTTGCAGGACTGTGCTGCTAGGCCTAACAGAAAGGCCAATGACACATGTTCAATGCACAGCTCCCCATTGGCTATGCCTTAATGTGGGGCTGTTTAGTCTTGCTGCATGTCATGCCATGATGCACAGCAATGACACAGCATTAAGTTGAGATGCATGCGCCTCAGCTTTGCCGCTACAGCAAAACAGAGACACCCGCGCACTTCCTCATATGCATACAGATTCCATGTCCAAGAGGGTATTACTGCAAGACAGGCAGTACTAAGCCGACCAAGTGCCCTCCCCTGATGACCTGCCCTGAGAAGTCAGAGGTGCCCTCAGACAATTATGCCGGGATGGTTCTGGACCTGGCCATGTTTGTAGGCCTTTGGGTCGTGTGGATGCTGTACAGATGGTGAGCCTGCAGTGTCAATGTGACTGCCATTGCTGCACTGTCTCATCAGCCAGCTGAAAAGCTGCACAGACAGCAGGTTCCCAAAACTGCATCAACAGTAAAGTTGGATTATGCAGCAGGTTGATATGCAGCTTCTGACTCTGCTGCTAGACTGCACCCTCCAGAGTGCTGCAGTCATGACCAATGCAAAAAAATGCGTTGCCTTGTTTTCTGTGTTTTTGCTGCAGTGGTGCTGCTGTGTTTGTGCAGGTACCATAGACTGCTTAGGAAGCTGAGCAAGAAGCAGCGGCTGAAGATGAACGGAGAAGACTACCACGCTCCCAAGCACATTTTTGGCCATGCCAGCCAGGAGATGAGTCAGGCTGTCTCAGCAGAAGCAGCTGCTGGAGAAGCTGCAGGTGATGAGACTATGCCTTTCCAGCGTCTGTCTGCCCTGGACGAGGCAGACTGTCTGAAACGATGTGCTGCCTGAAACAATGACCTGTCTCACCTACTCATGTCAGGAGAAGTTTGTATCAGCACACTTGTGCATTAGGGAGGCTGAAAGCAGTATGCATGTTTTACCATGAAACTGGTTGTTGGGCATGTTTGCCCAAGTACCAGTTTCACAGTAAAACATGCAAACAGGCTGTGCTGGCCCCTCAATGTCACCACTGTTGATTTCAACACTACATCTGTGCATGAAGCAGTATGCCTGTTTTACCATGAAACTGTTATTTGGGGGGCAAACTGGCCGGTCTGGCCCCTGAAGATCACCACTGCTGATTTCAACACAGCGTGTGTGCATGAAGCAAAGCAAAGTGCATCTCTAGGTCCTGCAAAACTACGAGCTGCAGAGTTTTGCGGCCCTAAAATAGGCAGAGTGTTTTGTCCAGGCTGCAATTGCAACTTGTTTAAGTTGGTGTAGTCCTGCTTTCCTGCAATTCCCTGCTGAGACAGAATGGCAGCCCCTGCTGTTGAACTGTTGGACCTGTTCAGCAACCAAACTGCGTAACAGCAGCTTATGGGCTTGACTGTACGCACAAAACACCAACCGAGTTGCGTCAACCTATGCTTCCTTTGCACACGCTGAATGCTTGTTCAGAAGCAATAAGCGTAAATGCTGATGCTTGACATCAATCCCCTAACTAGTGTGCAGACTTGCAGATAAAGCGAGCACCAATGTATTTTTGTGTGTTTTATATCAAGACATGGCAATTTACAGGGCCTGTGTCATGCTTGATTCTGGCTTTGTCATCGGCAGCCTCTAAAAAACAAAAAATCTTGACTGGCCTAGGCAGAGGCATCAGCTACACATAGGGGGACAAAGTTGTCACAGACAGAAACGCTTGCAGACAGTTATTCTGGTCTGTAAGCAGCTGGCCATGCTTTGCAGCCTCACTGACAGTGATGAGTCATGTTGTATACATGAGGTCTGGTACCAGATCTGTCTTGATACCTCTGGTGCAGAAACAGCGTCTGGCAATGGCGAGCAACAGCAACTTCCAGGACAGGGAGAGGAAGAAGATGGGGAGGTCCTGTCAACAGGCTCAATGAGCAGGACTCAGAGCGCTGAGCTGCAGGATGGAGGAGATGAAGAGCGACAGGGCCGGCGCAGGTCCAACTCGGGAGCCCTTGCGCGTATCATCAAGAGGTATCAGAGCAGCTAGCATGTTGTTGAGCTTGCAAACAGTGGATGCACCTGCTGGGCGTTTCCCGATGTATTTGTATTATAGAATGTAACATTTACAGGACATGCAGTAGCATGAGGACAAGGATCTGGAAAGCGTCAGCATCTGCTGCTTGAGTCTTATCACAAACAATCTGGCAGAATATCACATGCCAGTCACTGCAGTCCTGAAAGTTCCTTTGGCAGGTTGCTGTCATCTGTCAACCGTCGTACTCTTTACCACTGCAGTTAGAGTTCTAACTGATGTGCTGCCATCTAAATGTCCATGCAACAGTAGGTGAAGCTGTCATTGCACCTCTCATGGTGCATCTCCATCTTGGCAGTTTGCATGTGGATCTACAGCTGCATCTCTGGCTTTCAAATCCCGCTGAATTGAAGGCCTAGACTTGGCTGCTAAGAGCGTTCATGTTCTTCTGCTTGTCTGCAGCATCAGTCCACAAAAGGCCAACAGGCACAGCCCCAGCAAGCAGGGCTCAGTCCACATGCCTATTTGGGCTTCCTTTGGGGGCCCTGCCCCAGGCTCTGCTGACTATGCCCCCCTGATGGGTCAGCCCCCCAGCCACCCCGCTGACCCCACCCAAGCGGGGGTGATACTGACAAGCCCCAGGATGAGCAGCCCTGGTGCTCAGGAAGCTGCTAGACCAATGCTGGACGTGGAGTTCACTAATATGGGCATGAGGCTGAAGGGCACAGGGCGGAAGGTTTTGGCGGGAGTGACAGGGCGCTTGAGGGAGTCCCGTACGACTGCAATCATGGGCCCTTCTGGAGCAGGTGGACTTCTTTTTCTTTTGGGCTGTCTTTGCTGATTGTTGCTGTGTTTGTAGGCAGCTTTTTGTTGTGTGTTTTGCCTTGTGTTGAGAGGTGGGTTGTGTCAAACAAACTGGATGACGGCAAGGCAAGCAGTTGCCTTGCAAGGGCTCATTTGACCAGTCAGAAGGACCACCTCTGTGTTGAGTGCTATGCAACCTGAGTGCTGTAGTGCAGCACCTGGGCACACCACAAGAGCTGATGGAAAGAGGTATTGAAAGCGCTGCATACATTGACATTTAGATACATCGCTGCATATATTGAGGTTGCGTCCAGAATTTGTGCCAAACAAGCAAAGCTGGTGGCTGGCAGTCGCAATGGACCACGATGTAGTCAATCATTCCACTAAATACAAAATGGCCTGGGCTCATTCTGTTGAGTGCCAGCTCATCCTCATCTGGTTGGTTTGCAGGCAAAACCTCTTTGATGGCTGCTTTGGCTGGCAAAGCCTCATATGGCACAGTCAGTGGCAGTGTGAAGGTCAATGGCAAGACAGACAAGCTGCTGAGATACAAGAGGGTCATGGGGTTTGTGCCTCAGGTATGGCCCACCATCCTCTGTGTTGATAGTGACCATGGTTGTCTGGTCTTGGTGTTTGTGAGATGGTATTTGGAACATATAACCCAGATTCAGCTTTGTCGACATGAATCATGACAATTTGGCCGAGTGGTCTAAGGCGCTGGATTTAGGCTCCAGTCCGAAAGGGCGTGAGTTCAAATCTCACAGTTGTCATCGTACCGTTTTCGCTCACGTGACTTTTAACCTTCTGCCGTTGCGTCTTGGCTTGCTACGAGGCACGCGACCCCAGCTTGTGCTGCCATCCAGTGTCCTGCTTTGCACTGCACTGACACTGCACTGGTGCATGCTGCAGGATGACATCATGTACACCAATCTGACAGTGGAGGAGAACCTGTTGTTCAGTGCCCAATACAGACTGCCAGTCCATTACACACATGCCCAGCATGTCTACTATGTGGAGAGAGCAATCCAGGTCTGTGAATGCATTTGGCCTTGAGCTTGTGCACTATAAGCCAGGCTTGGCTAAACATATCTAGACATCTGGTATATGACACAGCCACATGCGTTCGCATATGTTGCAAACCATCCCTATGGTACTGAAAGGCCAGTGGGCTCCAGATGAGCGGTATTGGTTTCCCTGAAGAGTATGTGCACATATGTTGGCCTTTGTTTGGTCCAAGGAGTGTCATCTATGCCTACCTTGAGCCAACAAAAGAGGCTTTGTCACCCCACTGCAAAACATAGACCTTGTATTGTGCAGATCTTGGCATTGGATGACATCAGAAATGAAATCATCGGGGATGAAGAGGTACGGGGCATCTCTGGTGGGCAGCGAAAAAGGGTGAATGTGGGCTTGGAGCTGGTGGCTGATCCAATCATGCTGTTCCTGGATGAGCCCACCAGCGGCCTGGACTCCACATCTTCAAAGATGGTCATCTCCGCGCTGCAGCAGGTTTGTGCTCGCAAGTGATGCGTCACATCCTGTGTACTCTACACACACCATGCATTTCCTGTTGCTGCTTCAACCCTTGGTACTGTGTGCTAGCCCATCCTGCTTTTGCTTCTAGCAGTTTGTTTGAGCTCTTCCTGCTGAAAAGTGTGTGCTTATGACTACTTGCTGGCTGTGCTGGTCAGATTTTTTGCTTCCTTTTATCCCTCTGCTTTGCATACTTGTGCTTCTTCTTTTGCTTTTCTTCTTAGTCCTCTGATGCATGTACAGGTAGCACATATGGGGGTGACCATTGCAGCAGTGATCCACCAGCCCAGCTATGAGATCTTCCAGATGTTTGATGACATCCTGTTGCTGGCCAAGGGCGGCCGAACAGCCTTCTATGGGCCTGAAGGGCAAGTCCAGGGCTACTTTGAGAAGCTGGGTTACGCCCTGCCCCAGAGGACAAACCCTGCAGATGTCTACATGGACATCATTGCTGGTATCAAAAGCAGAGTTGATGGTCCTCCTCAAACCCCACAGGTGGGGAACTTGGCTGCAAATGCGTCTAGCTCTGTAAACATTTGCTGCCAGCACCAGATGGCGTCTAGCCTCCTGTCTACTGCACAGACTCTTTCCCAACATCTTTTGTCGCTGTGTCACACTCACAGGTGGAAATGCTGATGGGCTTGCTTTGCAGGATTTGGCGGCTGCATGGGATGATCACAATCTTCCCCCTGATCAGCCCCCCACCCCACGGCCCCTCCCTGAGTCAGACACTGATTCCGACTCAGGTCAGGCTGACTCAAGCCTGTCTGGGTTTGGCCCAGCTGAGTTGGCTGAGTACTCCATCCCTCTGCCGGGCACTCCCATGACGCCTGCTGTGGGGCCAGTGCACAGAAAAGCAGGACGGTGGCTGAGGAAGAAGTGGAAGAAGGGCTTGCTGCTGGGAGCCTATCTTGGCAAGGAGCTGAGGGAGCAGATGGCCACTTTCAGGTATGTATTACGTTGGGCACTGTGTCTGTCTGTGAGTGTAAGTGGCTGTTGTGCTGTGCAGCAAATGCGGCTGTGCTGTTGTTGCTGCTGTCACAAATACCCGCCGCAAAAAGTAACCATTTTAGCCCCCTGCGTGATGCAAATACCGGCGGGAGGATGTAGCGGCTCAGTCTGAGGGTTGCTTTTGCGCGATCGTTGAACTTAGTTGCTGGAGTCATGCACGATCTCCAAATTTTCTGATCATACCAAAACGCTCGAGAAAGCGCTCACAGCAAAACATGCAAACGTTGAAAGTTCGCGACGCACCTTCGCGGTCCAAACAATAACACGTTTGAAGGGCCAGCGCGATTCTGCTTGCACGCTTCCTGCATGGAAAGCCTAAATCAGTTCCACACATATGCACACTGATTGTGCGATCATAGTTCTTGGTTTATGCTATTTGTCATCAACCGAGCTTTCATGGTGTAGTTGGTTATCACATGGCTTTAACACAGCCAAGGTCTCCAGTTCAAACCTGGATGAAAGCATTTTTGGCTTGGGTTCATACGCCCGATGCCAGTTGTGGTATGGCCAAAACACAGTGATAAATACTCTTGTGTGATGATATGATCCACTATGCATGCATGTACATGATGTACACATGTGCCCAAGCAATCCTGTTGCATCTGTGCTGCTCATCATGTTTGTGAAGCATATGGAATACTCCAGTTTGATCATGGATGAAACTGTCTTGCTTTCTGCTCAGTGGCTCTGTATTGGGTTGTCGTCACATGTGACCCTGCATTCAGGCCCACATGCTCATGTAAATGCCCTTTTGCTTTTGTTTGCTGCTCAGTGGCTCACTTATGGGCTGTAGACACATGTAACGTTGCACTTTGGCCCATTGGGCACACATGAATGCCCCATGCACAGCAGTGGCGGAATGCTCCCAGAAGTGATGAACTAAGCACAGCCTGGAGATGATATAGTAGCTGCTGGAAATGTCACACTCTGTAGGGCTACAGGCGCTGACCTGATGTCTGCCTCGCTGCATACCCTTGCTTGCAACTCAGCCATAAGACCACAGACAAAGGTTTGCATTTCCCTGAAAAGCATCTAAATCCCATACTGCCCGCAATGGCTGCATGCAGCATGTTTGCCATGCGCTCACTCTTTATTCTGCTGCAGCTGTCATACTGTTTTGTTGCTCTCAGGTGTCAACTCTCATCGTGGGTCCCACACAAATGGAAGCCTGCCTTTCTGAGATCAGATCAGCCCCAGCAGTCAGAAGCAGACCTGCTATCAAGGCAGGGCAGCAGGGCATCCCTGCTGTCACGTGAGGGCAGCACGGCATCCCAAATGCTGCAGGACAGGGCCATCTCCAGCAGGGCGTCCAGATCTGGAAAGGCCCCAAAGAGGTCCAAGCGACCTACGCCAGGGTTCAAGAGGCAGTTTGCGTGGTGTCTTTCTAGGGTGGCACTGCAAAGAACAAGAGAGCCCCTGATTGTGGTGACAGACTACGCCATCTTTGCCTTGACAGGTATGGTTAAGCATCTAACCTCAAGCATGCGCTATCTGCTTGACAGTCAAACACTCTCATGTTGTGCTTTGCATGTTTCTCAGGTTGACCCATTTCTCACGCCCCTGTAAGCCAACTATGTATGTTGTGTCATGTCCAAATCGAGGCTCTGCACCAGCCCCAGCAGGGTCCCTCTGCAGAACTGAAAAAACAATGGCAAATTGTTTCTGTCACACAGTTGCATATTGATCAATCAATTACCAATTTTGTCCTTGAGATTGTCACACAACGCCTTCTTGAGAGCATTCAAACGAAACAAAAGATGTCAAACCACAAATGCATCATAGCGACACTCAAAACAGTGTGCCCTTAACAGCTGTCGTGTGCAGGTTTGGCACTAGGTAGCATCACAGACCGAGGGCGGGGCAACATCATGCGCTTTGATGTGGACACCCTGTACAACAATGTGGCCCTAGGCCTGCTGACCACAGTCTCAGCTTTGCGCACCTTTGGGGTACACCGTGTCGTCTTCTACAGAGAGGCAGCCTCTGGTCTCAACAAGTAAGCCAAGCTAGGCTACAGAAGAAACGAGCACTGTTCTGCCAAGGGGCCAGCATAGTTACGCAATGGCTTGACCATGTTGTGCTGTACAGTTGCACACCTCTGTGCCTGTATACAGCTGTGCCACTGTTGTAGGTGTGAATAGGCGTGTACACAAGCGCATTGGCATGATGCTCCTTTTGCATACACCATTCAGGTGCATTGTTTTCGCTGCATGCCTGTGCTATACAGCCAGCTTTGACTGTAATGACCTGCTGCCAACAACTCTCAAACAACTCAACCAGTGCTGCACAGCATTGACAGACAAACGAGGATCTGTGCAACTCTGGTGTTTCATTGCAGGTTTGCATTCTTCCTTGCACAGGATACCTTTGACCACACAGGCACGCTGCTGAAGTCGCTGCTGTACATGGTCATGTACTACTCCTTTGCACAGCCTCGGGCAGTCATCTGGCAGATGTACCTCTGCACGGTGGCCATTGTGTATGCCTGCACCGGCACTGCCTATCTCATGTCTCAGGTGCCCATCGCCTCAGACCTGACATCACAATGGACACCACTGTTTTCATCTGGAGTTTGGTTGTAGTTGATCACTGCTGGACAACCCAGGCTGACCAGTGCGCGGTTACCACACCCATGCTGCCTAATTTAGCAAACCCTCACCTACACGCACGGTGCAGTGACTGCACATTCATTGACTCACTGCCTTATACAGAATATGCTGCGCATAGTGCTTCAACATGTGCTGCACAGTGTGCCTTGCCAGCTTCTGATGCATGATTTGTGCAAATTGACTGGCTCTGAGACCATGCCGCTTTCAGCCTGGGCGATGCAGGGGGGTGCCCCCAGTACTTTGCGACGGTGTACACACCCGCAAATTGTTTTTGTTTTCATGTGCGCTACGCTCTTCACCAGGGCATAGTGGTTTAACGTCACAGGTTCTCCTGCAGCTTCTGGAATTGTAGATCTTGTTGATGATAAAGATGTTGACAAAACCGTAAGGTTTCTAGTATCACCGTCTGTCCTCTCTAAATTCTGTAGTTTGTCCTCAGTCATAGATCTCAACGATCTTCTCGGGTCTCAACAGTCACTATCGAAGAAGAGCAACAGGCCTCTCGGTGATTTCGAAGCTGATTGAGTTCGTTCAGTATGAACGCTGCATCGCAAATCCTTGCTGTTACCGCATCAAGCCCTGCTGACCCACTGATACAAGACGCACGCAAGAACATTGTGATATCTGCGCACGGTTGAGCGGGCGACTAGCCATTTGAGTGAACGTCAGCACCCTATAAGCTTGGCAACCAGATTTGACTCAGCTGATAGCAGAGGGTTCTTGTGCACTTGTTGTGCCAGCTCTGTGCTTGCAACCAGCCATGTGCATCATGCTGAAGTAAACGATATGGTGCATCGCCCAGACTTGGTGTACCGGCCGGGCAAGCTTTCCGAGGAAGCAGTTCTCATCCGCTCGTGTTTTTGCACGACTCACCAGCTTTCTGAGCTCAAAAGTACTCCAGAGTTTCAGCAATGGTCCCAGCAGCATCGGCAAGACACAAGGCGTGCTCAAGGCCCCTTGCGGAAACCAGTCCACACCATATCTCCACTTGCAGTCCTGCTGTTCTTTTCTCTGCTGCTTCTGGGTTTCATTCTAGGCAGGCCCCAAGTAAGTCTGCCTGTGATGCACCTTTGCGCACGTCTGTAGCTTTTTGCTTGTTAACGTGAAGTCTTTAACTTTTGCCGGCGGCCTGCCAGGTGACACCAAAGCCTGCCAAGATTGCCAGTGATTTACCTTCTGCTCATCTCGGCTACCCAGATGCATATAGAAGCACTATTGCAGAACAGAATCAGGCACCGCAGATAGGTACTGGTGAAGATGAGGTACCAGCTGCAGATCTCACTGTCAGGACAGTGTCAATGTCAGAGTCACCTGAGCAGATGCATACCAGCCATAGCTCAGGAGGCCTCAAGAGGCTTCGCACAGATCCTCAGTCTGTTCAATTGGAATCATCACAACCCCCTGAGATGCCTATCAGGTGCTGCTGCTGAGTTTCACATGTTACGCAGCGTACCACAGTCATTGCCATCACAAATTTGGCAAGCAGCATTATCACAGGGCCTCTCAGCGCATGACTGCTGCTAATCATTGCGTGCAACAGGATTCTGCCATTGAGGCTCTGCATCAACTCTTTCTGTGAGTGGGTCCTGCAGTCTGGCTCTGGCATCAAGTCTGCCACAGTTTAACATACTGCCACATCTCATCATACTGCATATCATCTCGTGCAATTTGGGTCATGTGCAGGGAAACTTCAGAGGTTCCCAGCGGTACTTCCCAGCAGGCTGATACTGCTTGTGCTCTTAACCCAGTCAGTGCAGAGTCTGTGAGGCCTGTTGCTCGATTGGTCACACTCTATGCCAACATGACCAGTATTTCCAGGTAGGCTGGCTGACTGCACACTAGCATGGACTTTGTGCTTTTGCTGCACGTCTCCCAGTTGCTGCTTTTGACAGCAATCCTGTGCTGCATATCCTTACAAGCAATTGTGATACAGGGAGTCTGACAAGGTGGAACTGCTCAGTGACAATGTTGGTCTGCCACAGACCAGCATCAGCACTGAAAGCATGCAGCAGTCAAACAGCAGCCAGGGCTACCATATGCAGGAGCCTGTCCCCATGTCTCCTGCAGCTACTGGTGAGCTTCCGACACATATGTAACCACAAATGACATGCATGCATGCATGCCCTTGAACAGGCATCGGACTGTCTGCAAGTTAAGCAAACAAGCCATGCAAGCTGCTGTCAGATTCTGGTCTTTGAGCCAGGCTATGTCTCAGTAATCCCTTGTGATGCAGGTATGCTGGCTGCTGTGGCTATATTCGTTGCAGCCATCATGTGCTGGTCATCTCTGTGCAATGTGATCAGGGAGTCTGTGAAGAGTCTGTCTCTCCTCAAGGTAAGCAGTATCTGACGGTACCTGATACACCAAAGGTTTGTTGTGTCAGCAATGAATCAGATGTGCAAACTGCCTTTGCTGAATTTGCTGTGAAAGCTTGCACATTTGATAGCTTTCCCAGAGGGTTGCAGCTCTTACTGCATGATAACATGTTGCAAAGACGCAGCCTCAAAAGGTAACTTGCTTCAGCTGACCACATGATGAAATTTCTGTCCAGTGAGCTTTGCCTCTATGTGCAGGGATGCCTGCATGGCATGGCAAGCAATTACCCGCAAACTGAGTCAACCCCTCGGTCTGAGGCACCAGCAGTACCTCTACTTCTTGAAGCAGCTCCGGCAGCAGCTGCCAATGCTGATGAGAGTATGGCAGGGTCAAGTTCCCAGGAGGGCGCTGAGGCGTCAACATCTGCTGCTGTCCAGCAGCCTGTCATCAAGGAGCCTAGTCTGATTGTGCGTTTGTCAGCTGGAGCAGGCATCCTGCTTGACAGCCCTCAGACACCGACTCGCTCCCATGAAGCACGCTTTCAAGTCACCCCTATCAGGCTTCAGCCATTTCAGGATGCTGAGGTGGCCAGCACTGCTGACCCTCTGCAGAGGCGACGATCCTCCTTGTCAGTGTCCACTAGCAGACTGGCGCCTTCATCAGCTACATCGGCCCCACCGCCGCCGCCACCCCCACCACCACTGTCTGTTGTGAGAAATTCTGCTGCCACCTCATTGACTTCACCATCTGCTGGCTTCAGAACACCCCCACCGCCCCCACCACCGCCAGCTTTGTCTTCCAGCTCTTCCAGAGCACCGCCGCCACCTCCGCCACCTCCGCCACCTCCGTCACCGCCGAGCTCTAGGACTGCACCACCACCTCCACCACCACCATCTCTGGGAAAGAGGACTCCCCCACCCCCGCCTCCACCACCTGCTAGGGGTAGAGCTGCGCCGCCACCACCCCCACCACCACCCTCACCAGGGTTCAAGCGTACTCCCGGGGCGCCTGTGCCTCCCTCTCCATCCCCACCTCCTGTACAACTTCAGACGCCTGGCACCTCTGCACCAGCTTCCCCTGGCTCAACAGGATCAAGCAGCCCTGACATTGAGGCACCGGCTAGCACACTCAGCACTGTGCAGACACCAGCACAGGTCAGTCGCCTGCAGTACTGTGCTGATGGCAATTTGCATATGCCAATCAAGCAATGAAATTTTGCATCTGCCTCGTTGTCTCCAGCCTGGAAGTGTGGAGCTTTGGCAAAGACGGCAAGCAGAGTTGCTCAACACTACAACTACCAGTTGATTGTGCTGCTGGCTGTGCGCATTTGCTGCACTTGTCATGTACAGGCCCAAATGTATTGCCCTTCTCTGCATTGCACAGCAATTGTGTGCGCGGGTGTACTTATGATGCATGCTGATGATTATGCAGTCTCAGAAGAGGGGCAGGCAAGGGCCCAAGCTGAAGCAGCTGCACTGGGTGAAGCTGAACACACCCCAGCAGGGCACCATCTGGCAGCGCGTCGATGTCTCCCTCTGCAGGCTCAACTTTGATCAGCTGGAAGCCAACTTCCAGGTAACGCACACAGCAACATTGCATCGACCATGGCGTCACTTTGTGCAGCCAGTGCAAGGCAATTTTTTGACATGAGGTGCAAATACTCCAAGGAAATGCACACAAACAGCAGAATTGCCTCTGTGCACATTGACACTGCTGCTGTTTGTGTGTCATATCATGAATCAGGTTTGCACAGAAAGGAGGTTGCTACAAGTCATGACCAACACCCCTGGTCCCTGCTGACTTTTTCATGTCATGACTGGATTTTATCAGTCATGCTTCATAGCAGCATGCTTGTCTTCTTGCACAGCATTTCGAGCCACAGGGGGCACGTTGCACGTCAGTCATCCTGTTGACGTCCTATGAGACATGCAGGTGGTGGACAAGGAGGCAGTGCAGCATGGCTTCTCAACCGGCAAGAAGGCTCTCATCTCCCTGCTTCCGCATGAGAGGGGTCATGTCATGGCCATTGAGCTGGCAAGCATTCGCACGTCCTTTGCTCATGTCAAGGTAAGGATGTACACCGACGCAAGCTGGGTTTGTACCACACGCTTAAGTCCTTTCGTGTCCATTGCTGAGTGGTTTCGTTCATGAGGAGGCTTGCATCAGGGCTGCTGCGTTCCTCATTGTGAAGCCTGGTTCCCTCTGTGAAGCCTCTTGTGCTGCAGCAACAATTTATACTTGCTTGCAAGCAATGCATGCTCAGTAGCAACACACCACACTCTCCGTCCTGTAAAGCAGCAGCTTGGCTGAGCGCCAACAGCAGCGCAAACAACTGCTTGTGTCAAGCCATGAGTTCACCCCGAAAGCCTTGCAATAGGACTTTGTGACATGCTTTTGCTTTTGCAGGCAGCATTGCTGCAGGCTGATGGCGGGGCACTCACTTTTGAGATGCTGAACCCTCTGTCACGTGCTGTGCCCGAGGCCAAGGAGGCTGCTGATATTCGCCTTTACCTCCAGGTAAAAGCTTCACAGTGTCCTTTGCGCCATCTGCTCTTGTGCTGTGATGGCACTTGTTGACTTGCAAAGGCGCAGTTGCCAGAATCCTGCACGACTAGTATTGACTGGTGCATATGTTCAGAGAGGTTGCACATGGAGCCTGCATGTAGGTTTTGCTGATGTTCAGCGCATCTGTTATGCCTTGTGTCTGCATGTTAAGTGTTGTGATAGGAATATACAAACTAGGAAAACGGTTGGGCGTTGCAGTACGCAGCTGAACAGTGTAATGCACTCAGTGCATCAGGTGCATTCCTCAACAACACCTGCGTATATGCAGCACTGTGGCACCATGCAAGCCTAATTCACACCTAGATCACCCAACAAGTCTACAAGACTGCTACATCTTTCCAAGTCATGGAAGCCTACCTTCCTTCTGGATAGACCAGCTAGCCTACAAGTTTACTACATCCTTCAATCTCGTGCACAGCTCAAAGAGACCTTCTTTGCTGAAGACTGCCTCTTACAGGGGGAGCATCCCGAGCACAAGGGGGTGATGGACCCAAAGCAGCTGGCCATAGTGGAGCGCTACTTTGTGGAGGTAATGGATATTCCATGCCTGCAAGCGCGTGTGGAATGCTTCTTGTTCCATCGCCAGTTCATCTCCAACGCCCAGAGGGTAAGCAGCTCCACATGGCAGAACATGGTTCATGGTCCTGCTGCTTATGTGGAAAGTGTTGTTTGACATCCAGTGGTGATGTGCGCTGCAATGACAACATTTGGCTCAAAAACACCTCGCGCTGCAGCCCAAGTGGATGTTCATTCACCAGACTGGTTAACCTGTCTTGAGGACCGGAATGAAGCTGTTTCATGCTTTCTGTGCTGTGTGGCTAGATAAGCCGCCGCACTGTAGGGGTGAGTCACCTTCAGCATCAGGTTGACCCCAACAGGCCTTCTGGCACTTTGTGCTGCAATAGCCAGCTGTGTTGCAGCGGCAGGGGTGTGTCTTTAGTATGGTGTGGTAGACGTCCTGATAGCAGGACTGACAGCTGACTGTTTGTGGTGGCAGGTGAGGGAGCAGATGGAGGTGCTGCAGGTTGGTTGCAAGGAGGTGCGTGCCAGCCAGGGCCTCATCCACCTCCTGCAGGCCGTCCTGGGAGCAGGCAACCACCTCAACCAAGGCACCTTTAAGGGCAATGCTGGAGGTGTGCAACTGCCCTTCCTTTAGCTGACTCTGTGCATCCAGCCAGTGCATTACTACAAACCACTGCAGCTTGTCTGGCAGCCAATACTTTGACTTTGAAGGAGTTGGCAGGTTGCCACCTTGTACACAGACACTGTTTGCATTTTGTGCGCAGCATATAGATGTGGTCACTGAGTTTGCGGCTCGCATGAGCATTGCAATACTTGTGCGCAATGACAGATCTGCTTTCGTGTGGTACCTGTCTGTCAATCCCGTCTCAAACAGCATGCTTCTCAGAATCTCCAGTCCTCACACGATGGCATGAGTACTGATGTGGTGTGCAGGCTTCAAGCTGGAGACACTGCTGAAACTGGCTGATTGCAGAGGCAGCGGCGACTACAAGACCTTCCTGCACTACGTCCTCAGCCAGCTGCTGCAACATGCCTCAGACATTGACCGCCTGCCCAAGGAGCTTGTCACCGCCAGGCTTGCTGCTAAGCTGCAGGTTTGCTGCTCCACATCAACTGGCATCTGCTGTCCACAGTGCAGAATTCACAAGCCGCAGGCTATCCCAGGGGTGCTCACTGTGCCACTGAAGCATGGCAATTCCCAAAGACACATCCAGATGCCACCTCTTCATCATGTGCAGTCTGATGCCTTTGCATCTGCACAACTCTTGCTGCTGCATGATTTTGGCATGTGATCAATGTCTGCATCTCACTCATCTCAATTGAGGCATGACACACATCTGGTAGGGAAAAGCATCATCCGGATGTGGCTTCAGGTATCTGGCATCACCACACTGCTTGTGGACCTGAGGGTAGGCTTGAAGAAAATCCGCACCACAATCCTGGAGCCAGCAGAGCAGCAAAGTGAGCTGTTGCCCACAGAGAGGGAGGCTCTGGACAGGATGAGTGCGTTCCACCGAGACTCACGCCAACTATTCTCAGAGCTGGAGGTAGGTCCAGGCAAACACAGTCAGCACCAGAGCTTTCATTGTACTCAGAGCTATCTTTGTGCCCGCAGCTGTCATCGTGTTCAGAGCTATCATTGTGCTCTGCTTGCACCGGTGTGGATCTGGACAGTCTATGCCCAGCATGCGCATAGGAGTGTCTAATGACTATCCTGACGTGTGTGTGTGCGTGTGTGTGTGTGTGTGCAAATGTTTGTGTGCTTCTCCTCACTCCAATCTGTTTCCAAACACTGCATCTGCACTTTCTGCAGCATTCTATCTTACGACCACAGCTGTGCCTAAGAGGGGCATCTGAGATGCAGTCACATGTGCAGGCCCTTGAGAAGGCGGTGAATGCCGATATGAAGCAAGTGTCTGAGTATTTTGGGGAGTTGCATGAGGCGGGAGACCCCTCAAAGATGCTGCGAGTCATTGGCAACTTCTTGAGGGTCTTTGACTCTACTCTGGATGAGATCAAGGTGAATGGCAGCAACCTCACAGGCTTTATTGCTGTCAACCAATGTTTACCATAGTGAGGAATGCAGCCATGTTTGCTGGTCAGATCATCACTTGTGCATGCATTCCGCATACAGTCCGTGCTGGCATGCATGTTGTGCAAATCGTTGTCTGACATGCAACTCTGCCTTTTGCTGCCAACTTCACCAAGCAACATTTCCGGACCACTGCACTGGTTGTTTTGCTTCATCGCTTTTTCCTGCAGAACTGTTTTGTACTCACTCTGATCTGATCACTTTTGGTACGTTGGTTAGTTTGTCTATGTTGTATTGATCAAGCTACCTGTGTTCTGTTGATTTAAAAAAACTATGTTCAGTCAATTAATTGACCTTGGTTGATCTATCTACGTGAGTTCTTGAAGCAATCAAAGCTGTAACGGTCTGCCACATGCTGCAGAAGACATGGGCTAGGCAGGAAGCGCAAAGAAGGCGCGACCAGGTTCGGCCAAGCAGGGCGCACTCAGTCCCTGTCATGTCATCAGGCCAAAGCCCGTGTGTGCCCCACACCACCTCAACCCCTTCCACAAGATTTTCAAGGGCCTTAGCTGGTAATCCTCCTTTCGTGCTTGTTGACGACAGCGACCCTTGCTGGTGCTCTAAACCTGCAGTGTCTTTCTCCCTGCAGCACAGCAGTTGCAAAGCTTATGAACCTGTGGCGTTTACCATGGCAAGTGCCAGTTAGAATTCATGTGGCTTTGCATGCTCAAGGTACCAGGTTGCATCAGCTATGCATTGCAGCATTGGCAATGCATTCCTGGCTGCACACTGTGATCAAGCTGGCAGCAAGCTCTGAGTTGCTCTATGCCACCGCCAAATCTGCTGATTGATGCCCCTGATGCTTGCAGATGTAGTTGCAGATGCTGCAGCACCTACCACTGGTCCGGGTTGTGACATGATCGGTGAGTCACAGCATTCAGACTCCAAGGCAGCAGCCACATGGCTGCAGAGGTCTGAGACTGCTCCACCCCCTTCTCAGCCAGAGGTGGCACCACCTGCAGGCCAAGGGGTGGGCAGCCCCTGCTAATTTCCCCTTGCTTGCTGTATGCTCCTACATCAGCTGTGTTCCCTGATACCAGGTCAGACACACACACACTCGTGTCATGTGTTGATCGTGAGTAATGTCAAGCTGGGCTCTTCGCTCATGGGTGATGTGCCGGTCTTGAGCACTGTCGAGCTGTGCACTTTAATTATCAGTGATGTAGAACAGCAAGTGAGTAGGTCAGCAGATGCCTGCGTGTCTCAGCAAGCATGTGCTGCTTGAGTCAATGCAACTAGCCAAACAGCAATTGTATCAGAGTAATCAGCGTTGCATGCAAAATTGTCTGGTTATGCATCTGACTCACAGGGCTGGACCAGATCTTGCCAAAGCAAATTGCAGAAGAGACAGCAGCCTGTGCTGAGCAACACTGCTTTTGGTGTGCAGGTGTGGTGAGAGAGCATGCGGTCCAGAGCAACGAGATATCTGGTTGTACACTTGCTATTTTGGTACCAGCATATGGCTTATTTATTGCAGCTGGCAATGCTTGTTTCACCGAAGAGTACGCAGCAATCTGCAAGCACCAGCAGTTTCCATGGCTGCATGGGCCTTGCAGGCATGGCCAATTTTCCTGGGGAGTCCTGAAAGTGCTGGCAGGCAGCACAAAATGAAGCACGTCAGCTCAATTTGCTACTGCGAGCAATTTCAACCAAGCCTAGTGGTATATACTTATTATGCAATGTGGGGTGCTGCTGCACGTGTATATTTGTTGAGTGTTGTAGACTGGCAGGCTTTCTGCTATTACCTGTATTTGCCAGTATGGCCATAATGCAAGACAATGTTGATTGCATTGAGTACTGAGTATCAAGTTCTGCTGATTGTGCTATTGTTTCTGCCTTTTGTGCAAGCATGTGCTGGCTTAAACACAAGGTGTGCAGGCATCTGCTTGCAAGTCCAATAGAGTTTCACCAGTTGTGTATGGAGACTTAAAGGTCTGAGCTCTATGTATTTTTTTGGACCTAGGCGTGACTGGCTAATCTTTGCCTCTGAGCTAGCTGTTCATATGATTAATATCCTCACGTATTGACTGGCACAAGCAGTTATTTCCAAATCAAACTATCAAGTTACCAAGAAGTTGAGCGTACAAAGGCTTGGGAGCCAGGCATCTTACCAAGCTCTGCAAATTAGTGCATCCTTAGGAACATGTATCTGAGACGCAATCTATCAAGAAAAGGCTTGGGTATGCACCGCAGTCGTCCAGCTCCTCAGGACACCCCTGCATGATCAGCAGCTCTGACGCACAGGCGCTTTCGAAAACCTTGCCGAGTGTGCAAATCACCATATATATATGCCCTACTGACTCTGATCCATTAATGATCCATTAATCCACACGTGTGCAAATCACCATGGTGAATGATGCGCGTGGTGCCAGATGAGTGATGCGCGTGGTGCCAGATGAGTGATGCAGACCCACATAGGTTACATTCAAAAGCTAAAAGAAGAGTTCAAGTCAGGAAAAGACTAAGGCCCCAAAAAAGGAAGAAATAATAGGCCACCAAAGAGCAGCAGAAAGGTGGCTGTTGTTGCACATGCAATGCCAAGGTGCAGGTGGTCAGGCATGGCTTGAGGCCAAACAGTAGGATGCAAGTTACAGGCTGGACTGGCAAAGGTTGGAAAACTTTAAAGTAGTATTCAGGAGCCAGGTGTTGAATTTGACACAGGCACTGGACACTTTTCACTATAATAGAGCAGCCAAAATGTAAAGCTTTCAATGGTACAGGCCTTTAGGTAAGCTACGGTACAGCGCACTGGAACATTGTGGACGCACACAAAGTATGGAGCTAAGCTAAGGTATACACAACTGTTACAGGTACAGGACATTCCAGCAATGCAAGGTACAGGGCATGGTAGGCATGGCACTCTATGACTTGGCTTCTGCAATGTCAGGGGTGGAACGGTTGCACTGTGCATCATCATCTTCTTGGGTCAGATCTATGACCTCATGCTGAAATCTGTATACCTCATGGTCAGATCCGCGCAGCCAAAAGGTACCCCGGCATGATATTGCACTTAGCATGTCACGCCATGTTGGCTCATGGTACTTGTGCAGGTGCAAATGCAACAAGTGGTCCATGTTTAAGTAGACATCGCTGGCAATGGATGCCCTAAATGTGGCAGGTATGGGCTGGCTTGTGTCAGGAAAGATCATGCCTACAAACTTGGGCAGCACAACACTCCCATCGGTGGTTCCACAATGCACTGCACATCAATAATTGCTGTGTTAGGCCACTTGTTCACATGCAGTAGAGTATGCATAACAGTTGCAGTAGTGCAAGCCAAACCAAAAGCAATCTTGCTCACCACAACGTAGGGCATGGTTATTGTCAATGCCAGCCTCTGTCCGGTGAAATGATGTACAGCCACAGCCATCATGTAGACAGGTCGCTTCATAGACCGTCTGCCAAGCATTATCTACAACCACTCGACCTGTAACTTCACTTTGAAAGGAGGCCACCCACTTGTCTACACAAGTTGAGAAATAAGTAGACAAATTTGGCGCAGCAATTGGCAAACAAACATCAAGGCTGTATGTTGCCGGTGTGCTTTGGTAGAAGAGTTTGTCTTCCATCTTCATGACCTGCATACCAGACGTTATTCAGAGATGAAAAAGAAGCATCTTTGTTTATAATAGCTGGTACATATGGTTTTGCAACAAGGAGCCTTGCAATGCACACCTGCAATGGCAGGACAATGCAGCTGAGCATACCAGCAAGTTTGTCACCACCAGAACCATTGGATGTCCTAGGTGGTTGTGGCCAACATTGTGAACCGCATGTTGCTTCCAATTTGGACAGTGTTGTTCCTCAATATTGGCCTGCAAGCCGACACAGACATAATCCGGCCAAAACTTTCGGACACGTCACCAGAAAGCAGTACAACAGCGGTTGGTGGTGCACACGCAAAGACTGCAAAGTTTGGCTGGTGTACATACAAACATAGTTTACAGTTGTTGCCTTACCCAGAGGGTGTCACCAGTACCCGTGACTAGCTCAGTCATGACAGCAGGAACAGGACCTGGAGTGGGTCTGCCTTGAAGGACAATGGCTACAGCATCCACAGTATAGCCATTGGGTTTCCCTGCCAGGTCGCTGGCTGGCAGACAATGCAGTTTCGGCTGCAAAGGAAAGCTGTGCGTGGTGGCTTGGAAGGTGGTTTCTCGCAACCACTGCACACTGCTGGACGCAGAGCATCTTGCAAAGCTAGCCTGGACATGTTTGGGGACCACGGCAAAGTTGTAACCGTAGCAAAACTGACCTGCGCGTCAGCGCGTATCTCGGCAGTGTTGAGTGTTGAGGAACGACTCGCATTTAGCGTCTGCATTTCATACCTTTTCACAGGTCGTAAACTTTGTGTTTCCAGAAATGTCCGACACCAGCTGAATGGTGTCACGTGCAGAGTCTTGCAAGACAGCTACGTCAATGAAAGGTTGGCTCTCCTTTTTGCATATGAAAACATGAATCCGGTACGGCTTTGCAATGCCAGCATACAGACTGGCCAGCCCATATGTCGGCATGATACGGGCCATGGTGATAGATCAAAGCAGGTAAGTTTGCATACAGCACTTTTGTCCTTGTGCATAGTTCTGGCCATAAGCTGCTCTCTGATTGGCAGAGCTTGATATGGTGTAGATAAAAAAGATAAGATACGATTGCAAGCCTACATGGTGCATAGTTCTGGCCATATGGTGCACAGTCTGGCTACCTATGCACGCTTTCATCATGGCTTTCAACATGTCGCGGGTCTGGGTGTTGCAGCTGCTGACTGCAATGGTCTGCATCGCCATTTTAGGTTTGGCCGTAGGGATAGGTGCCAAACGTCATCGATGCGCACTGGTAGATGATGAGGCAGCCGGCCCAGATAACGACACGGACTATGATACTTTGCTGGAGGATTACAGCAGTGAGAACGATGCTTCTCCTGCTGCCAAAGGTAAAGTATCTTGTTGCAAGCAGCATTGCCATCCTGTCATGACGCCTGATCAGGTTGCACTGGCAAACACTGACTACAGCGATGGACTGCAGGAGACCTGCCTGGCTGCGCCCAGGGTGACGACATTTCTGAGCAAGGGCCGGTCCCGGAGCTGCAACCTCCGACAAGAGGCAGGCCTCGCGGTTCTATGAACAAAAAGGGTCGCAAAACTGTGGAGCGCGAACTGGAGTTCAGCATCACAATTGGCAAAGCGCACGGAGATCTGAACGTCAGCAAAATCAAAGCAAGGCTGCAACGCTGGCTTGACGAGAACTGCATTGTTGGGTTTTTCGGAGTTGAACGCGGTAGCAACTTAGCACACTTACACCTGCAAGGTGTTATCCGTCGCACTGTTGCCGGTGGTGCAGTCAACACCAAAGATCTCAAATTTGCATTGTTTGCACCACTTGATGCCAGCAAAGCAACCTACAAGTGTCCCCGGGAAAACATTGTCACCAGCACACAGCTCACTGGTCAAAAGTTACATACATGGCATGGTATGCTTGGGTACTGCCAGAAGGACAAGATGGAGGCACACTACCAAGTTATCAAGACTGGTAACATCTCTGATGAAGATTTGAGCATTGGTTGTGATCTGTATTGTCAGTATGGTAATGGTGACTTGAAAAACAAGTCTGTCATTAGTGTGCACACTGTTTTTGAGCGCTGCAACACCTTTTACAAGCTGAAAATGCAAAAGTTTTTCAACCGGCCCTCCATTTAGCATGTGCTGTTGCGTATGCACAAGACTGGTCGCTATTATCCCACAGCATCTTGGATTGTGCCCACTGGTGGCCGTGGCATGAATGTTGATAGGGCTAATGCAGCATGGCTGATGTCTGTCGACCCCGCTGAGGTCAAGATGCATCATGTTGTGTCAGTCTACTTTGGTGGTGGTGATCACAATGAGCGTTACTTTACGCAAGACATGTTTGATGAGAAGTCTGAGGCTTTAGTCAAAGTAGAGGAGGGTTTGCTTGCTGGTGATCGCGTTTCTATGTATGAAACTGTGCATCAATTTGATGCAGACATTCAGAAGCAGCTTGCAGCTGAGCATGCAAATGGTGATGATGCTTTGCAGTTTGATGCAGCAATGCTTGCCAGCCCATCAGGTGATGGTGATGCTGGTGTGCTTGTGCCCAAGATTGCGTTGATGAACAGCAGTGATGTGTAGGGTTTTGTGCTTATCCTTGAACGATACATTTTGTGTCATGGCTCCAATGGATGCTGAACGTTGCGTTTTGGACCTTGCTTGACAATTTTTAGGCATGTTTGTGGACCTTAGCCCTCAATTCGTTAATTTTGATGTAGGAATATCACAGTTGGTATGTACTAAGTACTAGAGAATATCTCAAATGGCACAGTAAATCACAGATTTGACGAATTGAGGGCTCCTTGCTGGCAATCTATGTACAACTTTGTAATTGCATTATTTTGCCTGTCTCGAATAGGGCCGACAAGTCACTGGGCTCCGGGAGAGGCAGAAGCGGGCGGCATTGTTTGCAGTCCTGCAAGCTGGGCCATGGCATGTCATTGCTCTGCAAGAGACACACCATGCTACCCAGGCAGAGGCTGCACACTGGTGTAGAGAGGGGGCAGGCCCTACCGCCCCATGGGATGGCCCATCATTTTGGGATGCTGGCACATCAGCCAACCGCGGCGTGGCCTTGTTGTTCAAGGCATGTTCAGGGCACTTGTATGGTCACACTTGCCATTCTTCTTGCTTTACTAGGGTGGCACATATGTGTCATGACATGACCGGCCCTGCCATCATGGCTGGTCGTCTTGGCGCCGAGACATTTTACGTGCCCCTTGCGGGGATTGCTTGCCATGGACTGATCGCTTAGGGACACGTTTCCTAGGCCGTTGTTCGGGCTCAAACCAGGTTCGTTCGGTACCTTCATCAGCTGAAGGAGGGTGGACAATTCCCGTGTAACCCAAGAAAAAAAAAAAAAAAGGCATGTCCGCTTCTGTCAGGGGTCTCAGCTTATGCTGCAGACCCCTGTGGCAGATTTGTTGCCGCTCAAGGCAGCCTTAGTGGCGGCCATGTCACCATGGCGTCAGTATATGCTCCTGCGTGTGCCTTTTTCCCAGCAAAGCCTCCTTCCTGCTATGCCAGCAGGCACCCCCTTACTCCTAGGGGGTGACTGGAACTGCGTGGCAGAGGACCTTGACCTGATTGGGGGTCAGCCAGGCACCCGCCAGCATGGCTTCCAGTCAGGCCTGCTGCCCTTGCAGCAAGCCTTGGGCTTGCAGGATGCCTTCAGGTGCCTGCATCCGCGAGCAAGGGAATTCACGCATACAGCTACCAACAATGCATCCTCAGCCAGAATTGACAGATGGCTTGTCAGCGACAGCTTGCTTCCAAATGTCAGCGCAACTTCAGTCACAAATCTCATCCTGTCAGACCAATATGGGGTGGCAGTCCCGGTGTCACCTTCCAATTCACCCCCCCCCCGCGGCCCAGGGCTTTGGTCAATGCCTCCTGCCATCATTTCCCACCCTGCCTTCAAAACCCTCATGACAGCTCAGATTCAGACCTTCCTTCACGCTAATCCAGTGACCACAACTCTCAG
>JAABUP010003430.1_pt1 | contig 28044 bp, 26 predicted proteins | sample 5559201 | NCBI WGS metagenome assembly JAABUP01 (sample SAMN10711887, study PRJNA513373) | rock metagenome | isolation source: Antarctica rocks | place: Antarctica | reverse complement strand
ACCCGTTGTCAACCACTGAAACCGTTCGGCAGACGGTGGAGCGGCCCGGGCGACCCGACCCAGGTGCCACCGGCAGCCGGCACCGGCTGCCGGCTCAGCCCACCGGCTCAGGCTGCCGGCTCAGGCTGCCGGCTCAGGCTGCCGGCTCAGGCTGCCGGCTCAGGCTGCCGGCTCAGGTGCGCGACGGCCCGGCGTAGTAGCGGCCCTTGAACTGGGCGGCGAAATCGTCGAAGGTGCCGTCCTGGATGCTGCGCCGCGCATCGTCGACAAGTCCGATGATGAACCGTTCGTTGTGGATGGTGGCCAGCGTGGCGAACAGCCGCTCCTTGGCCTTGAACAGATGGTGCAGATACGCCCGGCTGTAATGGGAGCAGGTGTAGCAATCGCACTCCGGGTCCGGGGGCCCGAAATCGCGGCGGAATCGGGCGCCGGTCACGTTGTACCTGCCATCGCGGGAGTAGATGGCTCCGTTGCGCGCGACCCGTGACGGCGACACGCAGTCGAAGGTGTCGGCGCCCGCCTCGATCGCCACCAGGACGTCGTCGGGTTCGCTGATCCCCAGCAGGTGGCGAGGTTTGTCGTCCGGCAACTCCTCGCTGCACCAGCCGACGATGGTGCCGAGGTTCTCCTTCTCCAGAGCACCCCCGATGCCGTAGCCGTCGAAGCCGCGGGGTCCGCCGTCCGTCGTCCCGAGCGCCACCAGTCCACGCACCGCAGTTCGCCGCAGATCCTGATAGTGCGCACCCTGAACGACGCCGAAGAGCGCCTGGTAGGGCATTCCAGATCGCTGCGCGGTCAGCCGGTGATGTTCGGCCAGACAGCGCGCTGCCCACTGCCTGGTCCGCTCCACCGAGGATTCCTGGTAGCCGCGGGTGTTCATCAGGGTCGTCAGTTCGTCGAATGCGAACATCACGTCGGCGCCGAGCTGGTGCTGGATCCGCATCGATTTTTCGGGAGTGAAGCGGTGGGTTGACCCGTCGATGTGCGAGGTGAACGTGACACCGTCGTCGTCGACGGTGGCCATCCTGGTCCGGCCAGGAGCGATCACATCGTCGGACTGCTTGCCCTGCGTCGACATCGCCAGGACCTTCTTGAACCCGACGCCGAGGCTCATCACCTGGAAGCCGCCGGAATCGGTGAAGGTCGGTCCCGACCAGTTCATGAAAGCACCGAGCCCGCCGGCTTCCTCCACGATGTCCTGCCCCGGCTGCAGGTACAGGTGATAGGCGTTTGCCAGCACCGCCTGCGCTCCGGCCTGGTCGATCTGCTCGGGCGTCAGTGCCTTCACCGTCGCCTTGGTCCCCACCGCGATGAACGCCGGGGTGCGGATCTCGCCGTGCGGGGTGCGGATGACGCCGGTGCGGCCATGCCGATCGTCCAGCCTTGCGCCGACTGTGAAATCGAAGCCCTGCACCGTTTCCGCCACCCGTGGATCCAACCAGCCGATCGGGGTGCGGGTTGTCCCGAGGTCCGTCATCGGTGACGATCGACCGATGCCCGACGAGCAGCGCCACCGCGATGGTGACTACACCCGCAGCGAAACCGAGGCCCAACGGCTCGACCGGAACTTCGGCGAACTGCTGCAGGAGTTGCGGGTGGCTCAGGCCGGGATACAGATCCTGTTCGGTTTCCTGCTCTCGCTGGCTTTCCAGTCACGGTTCGCGGCGCTGGACAACTTTCAGCTGGGCGTCTACCTGGTCACCCTGGTCGCGGCCGCCCTCGCGGTGATCTGCTTCACCGGACCTGTTGCGGCCCATCGGCTGTTGTTCCGGCGCGGGGTCAAGGACTTCCTGGTGCGGTACACCGCACGACTGGCCGGGGTCGGCCTCGGGTTCCTGGCCGTCGCGGTGGTCGGCGGGGTGGTACTGGTCGTCGATGTGCTGTTCGGCCATGGCGCTTCCTTCGGCATCGGCGTCGCGCTGGTGGTGATCGGGACGGCCATCTGGCTGCTGCTGCCGTGGTCGGTGCGGCGCCGCGGCCACGAACCCGATCAGGTGTGATCAGCGGGCACCGAAGGAGGCCGTCACCGGCGCGGACACATCTGTTGCGAGCACCAGGGTGGCGCCGTCCAACTCGCCCGGATCGGCCAGGTCGTTGTAGGCCGAGGTGACCAGCATCCGGCCGCGGACGATGGTGACGCTGGTGGGCTGCACGACCGGCAGGGCGATCAGATCCGCCCAGCCGCCATCGGGGTCGATCCGGGCGACGGCCGATCCGCCCCAGAGCGCGACCCACAGATTGGCCTGGTCGTCGACAATCATCCCGTCCGGGAGGCCAAGACCGTCCGGGACGGTGACGAACAACGTCTCGTCGTGCAATGCACCGTCGTCACCGATGCGGTACCGCCTGATCTCCCTGGCAGTGGAGTCCGCCAGGTAGAGGGTCCGGCCGTCGGGTGTGCAGGCCGGTCCGTTGGGACAGCCCAGACCCTCGAGCAGTTCGGTGACGCTGCGATCCGGATCGACCCGCCACAGGTTGCCGTTGCCGACGGACCCGGCGAAGTCCATGGTGCCGAAGAACATCCGGCCGCCGGCGACCCCGGCGTCGTTCACCCGCCGCGGCGGTTGGACACCATCCGCCGGCCGGCCGATCCACTCCAGCCGACCCGCGTCGTCCAGCATGGCCACCCCGGTGCCGGCGATCACGATCTTCCCGCCGGAGAGGACGGGGGCGATGGCTCCCAGCGGCACGTCGATGTCCAGGACTTGGTGCAGTTCCCCGGTGCCCCCGGTGCTGCGCCACAATTCGCCGTCCAGCAGATTCACCTGCCAGAAGTCGGTGCCGTCCCACCGGCCGCCCTCACCGAGCCGGAATCGATGATCGTCCAGCGGCTGCGCGGCGACCGTTCGGGGCTGCCTCATGATGCTCGTTCCTCCAGCCGGGCGCCGTCGCCCGTCACGGTGTAGCTCCTGCCTGCCAAGCCATCCGTTCCAGCCTGGCACTCCGATCGACATGCTGCAGCATCCAGTCAGCCGGCACCGATCCCGTGGAGGTCGCACGTGCCGGTGGACACCGGGGAACGTCCCGCTGGTGCGCCCCGGAACCGCTCAGTCCTTGGCGCCGGTCAGCGCCACCGTTGCGCCGACCCCGATGATCATCAGGCCTCCAGTGCCGCCGACGGCCTCGAGCCGACGCGGCGACCTGGCGAACCAGTTCCTCGCGGTGCCGGCGAGCAGCGCCAGGCACTGTCGGACACCAGCCCGATCACGATGAAGACGGCCCCGAGGAAGAGCAGCTGCGCTGGAAGTGCTCCCGCCGAGCGGTCGGCGAACTGCGGCAGGATGGCCGCGAAGAAGACGATCGTCTTGGGGTTGGTCATGCCGACGAAAAATCCCTGCCGGACCAGCCGCCGCCCGGCCGTCGGGGTCACCTTCGCCTCCAGCGAAGCGGACAACGACCTCCGCTCGCGGAACGCCCGGACCCCGAGATAGATCAGGTAGCCGGCTCCCGCCAGCTTCACTGCCGACAACAGGGTCGTGGATGCGGCCAGTACCGAACCCAGTCCGACCGCCGCTGCGGTCAGCGGGAGGGCGGAACCGGCGGCGTTGCCCAGGACGGTCAGTAGGGAGGCCCGGCGGCCCAGTGCCAGTGCCCGTCCGACCGCGAACAGCACGCTGGGACCAGGTACCACGATGATCACGAACGCTGTGATCGCAAAGGCCAGCAGGTGCGATGTCGGCAACATCGCGTCAGGTTAGTCCGGGATGACGGGACGCTGTTTCGTGCGGTGCTCCTGGTGGATGATGAGGCCGAGGATCACCAGCACCACACCAATGATCTCGGCGATCATCGGGATCTGACCGAGCACCACCACTCCGATGATCGTGGCGGTCGCCGGCAGCAGCGAGGCCATCAGCGCGTAGCTGCTGCGCGGCAGCCTCGACATCGCGAGTTGATCGGCGACGTAGGGGATGACGGAGGAGCAGATCCCGACGCCGATGCCGGCCGACAGCGCGATCGGATCGGCGAAAGCTGGTGCGGCGCCGGTGATCCCGATCGGCAGGGCTACCACCGCGGCGATGATCATCGACAACCCGAGCCCGTCGATGCCATTGATCTGCTCGCTCTGTGCTACCCGGTGGCCAAGGACGATGTAGCCGGAGAACAGAACCGCATTCAGCACCGCGAACAGCAGACCGACCGGTTCGCCCTCGAACCGAAGGTCGGACAGCAGGTAGATCCCGGAGGCCGCCGTTAGCAGTGCCAGCAGGTTGCGGCGGGTGCGCACCGACACCGCGGCCAGCGCGATCACGGGGAGGAACTCGATCGCCGCCACCGTGCCGAGCGGAAGTCGATCGATGGCGAGGTAGAAGGCGCTGTTCATCAGCGCCAGCACCCAGCCCCAGGCCAGCAGCGCGATCCTGGTGCCACGGTCGAGCCGACGCCACACCCGCCAAGGCCGCCGCCACCCCGCGAAAACGACTGCGGCGGAAGCGATCCGAAGCCAGGCCACCCCGAGCACACCCACCCTGCTGAACAGCAGAACAGCGAACGCGGGCCCGAGATAGTGGAAGATCGCGCTCACCACGAAGTAGGTCGGCGGCGGAAGCCGATCGGTGACGGCGGCCGCGAATCTGGACGCCCCGTGCGGAAGGACACCGCCGGATCCGCCGGATCGGGTCGCTGCCATGTCTCTATGCTCGAAGGTAGGACCCGGTATCGCCAGGCCCGATCGAAAGGCAGGCCCAGAATGACGGTGCGAAGAGCCGCTCGACCGCGTACTGACTTGCCGAATCGAAGGCCGGGGTTGGACACTGTCAACCGCGCCATTCTCACCGCCCTGGCCGAGGACGCCCGGCTGAGCATGTCGGAACTCGGCCGCAGGGTGGGGATGTCCGCGCCTGCGGTCCGTGATCGGGTCGGCCGGCTCGAAGAAACCGGCGCGATCCGCGGTTATCGCGCCGACATCGACCCGGCAGCGGTCGGGTTACCGGTCGCGGTGTGGGTGCGGATCAAGCCCGGGCCGTTGCAACTGGAGAAGATCGCCGCGCTCGCCGAGCGCACGCCGCAGGTCAGCGAGTGTTACCGGATCTCAGGGGAAGACTGCTTCCTGATGAAGGTGCATGTCCCGTCGGTGATGGACATCGGCGCCCTGCTCGACCGGTTCCTGCCGCACGGCCAGACCAACAGCTCGATCGTGGTGGGTACGCCGATCGCGGCCCGCCCACCGGCCGGATGATTCCCCGCCTCACGGCACTGCCCGGGCTGGCCGCATCGGCGGTGGCGGTCGGAGCCGCCCTGCTGCTGAACCACAGGGTGCCGAGCGTCAGCCCACTCACCGCCTGCGTCGTCGCCGGAGTGCTGGTCGGGAACATCGGGGTCCCGCTGGGCCGGCTGCGTCCGGGCCTGCAGTTCGCGGCAAAGCGGTTGCTACGTTTGGGGATCGTCATCTTGGGCCTGCGGCTTGCCGTGCCAGAGGTACTGCGTCTGGGTCTGCCCGTCCTCGCGGTCATCGTCACCATCGTGACGCTGACCTTCTTCGGCACCCAGTGGCTCGGGCGCCGGATGGGGCTGACGCCGGGGACCAGCCTGCTGATGGCAACCGGGTTCTCGATCTGCGGCGCCTCGGCGATCGCCGCGATGAACGGGGTGACCAAGAACGAGGAGTCGGAAGTGGTCACCTCGATCACCATGGTGACCATGTTCGGCAGCCTGGCCATCGCCGTGCTGCCATTGCTGCGACATCCCCTGCGCCTGGACGACCATCAGTTCGGCATCTGGGCGGGGGCCAGCGTGCACGACGTCGCGCAGACGGTGGCCACCGCATCGGTGGCCGGCCCGGCTGCGCTGGCCATCGCGGTGGTGGTGAAGCTGACCAGGGTGGCGCTGCTGGCACCCATGGTGGCCGGGATGAGCCTGGCCCGCCGACGCCGCGGCGCGAGCATCGGCGAGAACAAGCCCGCGCTGGTTCCGCTGTTCGTACTCGGCTTCATCGCGATGGTGGCGCTGCGCAGCACCGGCTGGCTGCCGGCACCGGTGCTCGCCCCCGCCCAGCATGTCGAGACTGTGTTGCTGGGGGCCGCCTTGTTCGGGCTCGGCGCCAGCGTGCACCTGGCCACCCTGATTCGCACCGGCGGCCGTGCGGTGCTGCTGGGAACCTGCTCCTGGGTGCTGATTGCGGCCATGGCCTTCGGCGGCGTGCGACTCGTCGGCTGACGACGACCGGACCGAGCACCGATGCGGCGCCGTAACGGCTCGACATCCGTGATCGCCATCGCCATTGATGCGGCGGCAGCGCGGCCGTCGTGCACGGGTGCGGCGAGCCGCCGGCGGATAGGCTCGCCGGAGAGTCGCTTGACGGGAGCGGTCGACGGGAGAGTGATGGCATGGGCGCGATGAGCAACATGACCGGAAGGGCGCTGGCGGCGCTGGGCAAGAATCTGGCTCCCCGGCACACTTCGGTCTTCGTCCGGTCAGTTCTGGATCGGGCCATCGACGGCGTGGGCCCGTTACCCGGCGCGGCGAAATCGGCGGATCGCGAACAGGTCAAGGCCAACGGGGACGCCGAGGTGGCCATCAGGGAATTGATCGACAGCCATGCCAAACTCGCAGGGGCGCAAGGGTTTGCGACCAACATCGGCGGTATCGTCACCGCAGCGGCCGCGATCCCGGCCAACATCGCCGGCCTGGCGCTGATCCAGTGTCACCTGGTCGCCGGCATCGCGCACCTGCGCGGTTACGACCTGCGCGACCCCAACGTCCGCAATGCCGTACTGGCCTGCTTGCTCGGAAGGTCCGGTGTCAGAAACCTGCTCGGGGACCGCCGCCTGCCGGCCACCCCGTTCGGTATCGCCACGGCCGCCGAACATGATCCGGCCGTCGACGAGCAGATCGTGCAGACGATCACCGCGGAACTGATTGCCGGCGTCGGCGGCAAGCGGCTGGCCACCTTCGTCGGCAAGCGCATCCCGTTGGTGGGTGGGGCCATCGGCGGAGCCAGCGACGGCTACGGCACGTGGCAGGTGGGCCGTTACGCGGCAAAAGAGTTGCGCCGCGCCGGTTAGTCTCCGTTCTCCTCTGGCGGGAAGCGCCGGGGGCGACCGCGTTGCGGAACGATCACAACTCTCCCGGCGTTCTTGACACTGACGTCAGTTGTCTGACAACCTGCCGGTCAGCGCCGGACCATGCCCGTTGTTCCACCGCGACCATCAGGTTGTTCGACCATCAGAAGGGGCGGTATGCGCACGATCGACTGGGTCACGGCCCGCCCGGGCGCGGCGGGTCACATCCGCTTGATCGACCAGACCCAGCTCCCGGCCCACTCCGCTGCCCTGGACGTCGACACGGTCGACGACCTGATTGCCGCCATTCGCCGGCTGTCGATCCGGGGTGCCCCTGCCCTGGGGGTCGCCGGCGCGATGGGTGTTGCCCTTGCCGCACACCGGATGGCGCCCGAGCAGACCCGCGCCGCCGCCGGCGCGATCCGCGCTGCCCGGCCCACTGCCGTCAACCTCGCCGTCGGTGTGGACCGGGCAATGGCGGCTTTCGACCTCGGCGGTCCGATCGGAGCGCTGGAGGCCGCGCTCTGCATTCGGGACGAGGAGATCGACGCCGCACTGGCGATGGCCACCCTAGGAGCGGATCTGGTGTACGAGCTCAGCGGCGGCAAGGATCGGCTGACGGTGATGACCATCTGCAACACCGGCGCGCTGGCCGCGGTCGAGCACGGGACAGCACTCGGCGTGGTCGAGAAGCTGCACCAGGACGGCCGTCTCGGCTCTGCGATCGCCCTGGAGACCCGGCCCCTTTTGCAGGGCGCCCGGCTCACCGCATGGGAGCTGGACCGGATGGGCGCGCACTACGAATTGATCGTCGACTCGGCGGCCGCATCGGTGCTGGCCGGTAGTGACGTGGACGCGGTCCTGGTGGGGGCTGACCGGATCGCGGCCAACGGCGACACCGCGAACAAGATCGGCACCTTCGCCCTGGCGATCGCTGCCCGGCACTTCGACATACCGTTTCTCGTGGTGGCGCCGGAGACCACCGTCGACGTGACCACCGCGGGCGGCTGGGATATCGAGATCGAGGATCGCGGACCGGACGAGGTGTGCTCGTTCGCCGGCGTCCGCACCGCACCGCCGGGAGCCAAGGTCAGAAACCCCGCCTTCGACGTGACCCCGGCCGAGCTGATCACCGCTGTGGTGACGGACCGTCGGGTGATCATGCAGCCGCGCGACCTGAGAGCAGCAGCACCGATCGGAGCCTGACCGGCCCCGACACCGATCGTTCGAGGAGGAATCCATGAAGCGCACGGCAAACCTGTTGGTGGCGATGGCATCGGCTGCTGCACTCACTCTGGCCGGCTGTTCACAGAACACCGCACAGAGTCCCACCAGCACCCCGGCTGCCGGTGGAGCCGGCTCCAGCGCCGCCGGCGACACCGGCTCGTCCTCGAGTTCGGCGGCCGACTCGGGTACCGCGTCGGAATCGAGTTCCGGGTCGGAATCGAGTTCCGGGTCCGAGTCGAGTACCGGGTCCGAGTCGAGTACCGGGCCCGAGTCAGGTACCGGGTCCGAATCGAGTACGTCAGCGGAGTCCGGCTCATCAGCGACCGACAGCGCATCTGGAAGCGGTAGTGCCGCCTCCGGGTCAGGGTCAGGATCGGCATCAGGGTCTGCTGCCGGCAGCGCGGGCTCAGGCGGCGCCGACAGCTCGTTCAAGTTGCCGGCCACCAAGCCGTCCGGCGCCAAGAACGGCATCAAGGTCGCGCTGGTCCGGCAGTCCGGCATCGGCGACTACTTCGAGCAGTGGGGTAACGGCGCCACCAAGCAACTGCAGGCGGCCGGCGCCAAGGTGACCACCTACGACGCCCGCAACAACAACGACAAACAGGCCACCGATTTCAACGACGCGATCGCGTCGAAGCCGGACGTGATCATCGTCGATCACGGCCTGAAGGACACCATCGACCCGAAGATCGATCAGGCCATCACGGCCGGCATCCCGGTCGTCGTGTACGACGTCGCGATCGCCAACAAGCAGGCCCTGTACCTCTCGCAGGACGATGAATCGATCGCCACCAAGATCCTCGACTTTATGAAACAGGACAACCCCGGTGGCGGAAAGATCGCCTACGTCAACGTGTCCGGCATCGCCCCGCTGGATTCCCGGGACGTGGTCTACCAGCAGTTCCTGAAGACCAATCCCTCGTTCACCCAGTCGGTGCACTTCGGCAAGTACTCCGAGTCGGTGGCAGCCGACACCGCCAGCGAGGGTGCGGCGGCCCTGAAATCGGCGCCGGACACCACCCTTGCCTTCGCCGCCTACGACGAGTTGGCCAAGGGGACGGTGATCGCCCTGCGGCAGAACAGCATGACCAAGGTCAAGGTGTACGGCGTCGATGTGTCAACAGCAGACATCCAGCTGATGACCGAGCCCAACAGCCAGTGGCGGGCAACGGCTGCCACCGATCCGGCCAACGTCGGCGCGATCGTGGCTCGGGCGGCCATCGCTGCCGCTGACGGCGTGGACCTGCCCAGCAAGATGACCATCCCGGCGGCACTGATCACCCAGGACATGTTGAAGCAGAAGGGGGTGGCCGACATGGACGGTCTGCGCAAGGCGCTGCCAGACCTGAATACCCCTGACTTCCTCGGCGCCAGCTGGATACCGGAGATCAAACCCGGCCAGTGAATGACGCGCGGCGGCGGCGCTGGACAGCCCCCGACCCCGGCGCCGCCGCTGCGCCCCATCACGTGTCCCCACCAGAAGCCGTGTCCCACCAGAAGCCGTGTCCCACCAGAAGCCCTGTCCACCACGAGCGGCGTCCCGGCGCCGGGGAGCCTGATGACCCGCCACCACCAGCGATGAGCACCGTCCTGCAGGTGCGGGACATCACCAAGAGCTTCGGTTCCAATCAGGTGCTGCGCGGCGTCGGCCTGGCGGTCGAGCGGGGCAGCATCTACGGGCTGATGGGAGCCAACGGCGCCGGAAAGTCGACGCTCATCAAGATCCTCTGCGGGGCCGAGAAGCCTGACGCCGGCACCATCCTGCTCGCCGGTGAACCAGTCACCTTCGCCGATCCACTCGCCGCCGCCCGGCACGGCGTCGGCACCGTCCACCAGAACCCGAACGACGGTGTGGTGCTGGATATGACGGTCGCCGAGAACCTCGCGCTGGATCGGCTCACCGACCCCTCCAGCCCGCCGACGTTCACCTTCCGCCGCACCGAGCGGTACGCGACGGAGGTGGCCGACACGCTCGGGCTCCGGCTGTCCAGGTCGGTGATGCGGGCGACGGTGCGCGAACTCGGCGTCTCGGAACGCCAGCTGCTGGTACTGGCCCGGGCGCTGTCCCGCAAGCCGGAGATCCTGATCCTCGACGAGCCGACCTCCGCACTGTCGACCGACGAGAGCGGCAGGCTGTTCGAGCTGATCGCGGACCAGGTGGCGGGCGGGATGACGGTGATGTACGTCAGTCACAAGCTCGCCGAGTTCGACATACTCTGCGACCACGTCGGCGTGATGCGTGACGGGGCGATGCAGGGCGAGTTCGACAAGACTCCGGTCACCGGGCCAGCGGACGGCGCATCCGCCGCCGAGGCGACCGGCACCGGGAGCAAGCCAGGATTCCACTGGGCGGAGGTGCTGCTGGCATTGTTCGACCGGACGCCCGCCGAGATGAAGCGCACCGAGCAGCTCGGCGACACCCCGGTGCTGCGGATGGCCGACGTCCAGGTCCTGCCGGAGTCCGACCACTTCGACCTTGATCTCAGGCTGGGCGAGGTCACTGTGCTGTTGGGGCTGCTGGGCAGCGGCAAGACCGAGTTGCTCGAGTGGCTGTTCGGCGCCCGGCCGGCCCGGTCGGGCTCGATCACGCTGGATGGCAAGCCTTTTGCTCCCCACCACCCGTCGCAGGCCGAATCCAGCGGTGTCTACCTGGTGCCGGAGTCCCGGCATGAACAGGCCATCATTCCCGGCTGGCCGCTCTACCAGCAGATGACACTGCCGTTCACCAGGGACTATTCCTCGGCGTCGTTGATGTCCGGCCGTCGTGAGCGACGTGCGGCCGCCTCGATGATTGCCCGGATCGGAGTGATGGCCGGCGGTCCGGCCAGTCCGATCGAGACGCTGTCGGGGGGCAATCAGCAGAAGGTGGTCATCGGACGATGGCTGCTGGGCCGGCCCCGGGTGCTGCTGCTTGACGAACCCTTCCGCGGGGTGGACATCAACTCAAGGCACGACATCGGCGAGACGATCCGGGAGTTGACTTCCAGCACAGCGGTGCTGGTTGCCACCTCGGACCTGGACGAGGCGATGGAGGTCGCCGACCGGATCGTGGTGTTCCGTCAGGGCTCCATCGCAGCGGACGTACGCCTCTCCCAAGCCACCAGGAGCGGGCTGATCGAGGCGATGAGCCGCCGGTCGTCGACCCTCATCGACGAGCAAGCCGCTCCGGCGATGGGATTGTCGGCTACCGACGACCCACTGGAACGGGCCGGTCTGTCCCCGGCGGTGACCGCCGAGTCGACCAGCCGCACGCTGCGGAAGGATCAGTAGATGACAGCCGGAACGGCCGTCGGCGGCACCAGGGAGCGCGCCACCCTCGTCGACTTCTTCGTGCGGTACGGGGTGCTGATCATCGCCGTCGCGGTGATCGTCACCTTTGCCTTCACCATCGAGAACTTCGCTTCGATGGACACCGTCACGTCGATACTGCAGGCACAGACGGTGGCCGGGATCGCTGCGCTGGGAATGACGTTGACCGCCGTGGTCGGCGATCTCGACCTGTCCGTCGGAGCCGTCGCCGGCCTGTCGGTGACGGTCGCCGCGATGGTGATGATCCGGTTCGCGCTGACGGGTCCGACGGCCATCATCGCCTGCCTGCTGACCGGTCTGGCTGCCGGCTGCGTCAACGCCGTGCTGATCGTCCAGTTGAAGATCCCGCCGTTGCTGGCCACGCTGGGAACCATGTTCACCGCGCAGGGCCTCAAACGCTGGCTGGTGGACGGCCAGACCTTGGTGACCGGGCTGCGGCTGCGGGGCGGCGAGCCGATGAAGGGCAGGGTCACCGAGGATGTCGCCGCCATCGACGGGACCAAGGTGTTCGGGCTGCCGATCTCGGTCTACATCTTCCTGCTGATCGCCCTGTTCATGTGGATCTTCCTGGAACGCACCAGGTTCGGCCGGCTGTTCTACGCGGTCGGCGGCAACGCCGAAGCGGCCCGACTGGCCGGCGCCCGGGTGCCCCGTTATCGCTTCGCCGCCTACGCCATCTCCGGAGTGCTCGGCTCCGTCGCCGGCATCATCCTGATCTCGCGGCTGCGGCAGGGCGACGTCACGGCCGGCGATTCGACCCTGCTGGACGCGGTGGCGATGACGCTGGTCGGCTACGCGGTGCTGGGCGCACGCAAGCCCAATGCCTTCGGCACCTTTGTCGGCGCGATCTTCATCGGAGTAGTGCTGTACGGACTGGCCAGGCTGGGCCTGAGTTACTACACCCAGGACCTGATCAAGGGTCTGGTGCTGATCTTCGCCCTGCTCATTTCGTTCTCGTTGCGGCGGCGGAGGAGGAAGGCGGCGTGAGCGGGGGGCCACCGGCCGAGCAGTCGAACGGCTCGGTCCTGACCGCCGAGGCCGTGCCCGGTTACATCGCCGGGCGGCGAGCGCTCGCCGGACTCGTTGCCGCCGAGGGGATGTCCGTCACCGAGGTGGGCGACGGGAACCTGAACCAGGTGTTCATCTGCCGCGGTTCGGACGGCCGGTCGCTGGTCCTCAAACAGGCGCTGCCGTACGTGCGGCTGGTCGGCCCGTCCTGGCCGATGACCAAGGAGCGGGCAACCAGGGAGGCGGCCGCGATCACCGCGCATTCGGCGCTGTCGCCGGATGTCTGCCGGCTCATCGACTTCGACGCCGAGCGGCACGTGCTGGCGCTGGAGGACCTGACCGATCACACGGTGCTGCGGACCTACCTGAACGCCGGCGGTGATCACACGGGGGTCGCCGAGAGGCTCGGCGGCTACGTCGCCGACGTGGCATTCGGCACCTCGTTCCTCGCCCTCGGCGAGGAGCAGTTCCGGCTGCGCGCCGCGGCCGGCATCAACACGGAGTTGTGTGCACTGACCGAGGATGTGATCTTCACCGAGCCCTTCCTCGGAGCGGAACGCAACTCGGTTCAGCCCGACGTCCAACCGGTGGTGGACACCTTGCAACGGGATGCCGCATGGACGGATGCGGCGATGGCGATGAAACTGCGGTTCCTGACGGTGCAGGAGGCTCTGCTGCACGGCGATCTGCACTCCGGCAGCGTGTTCGTGCGCCGCGGCGACTGCACCGGTGCGCCCGCGGGCATGGGCTCGGGTGGCCCGAACACCGGGATCCGGCCCGGACTCTCGGTGAAGACCTTCGACTCCGAGTTCGCGTTCTACGGACCGATCGGGTTCGACCTCGGGATGATGTGGGCCAACATGCTGGCGGCCGGGGTACGTGCCCTGGTGCTGGCCGACACCGGTCGCGGAGAATCGTTGCTGCGAACGGTCGCCGGCAGCTGGGACACCTTCACCGCCCGGCTGAGCCAGCTGTGGCCGGGACGGCATTCGGCCGAGAAATACCCCGATGCATTCCTCCGTCAGTGGCTCGCCGCCATCCGGGTCGACGCTCTCGGGTTCGCCGGGTGCGAGGCAGCCAGGCGAGTCATCGGGCTGGCGAAAATCAGCGACCTGGAATCGCTTTCCGGCGAAGAGCATCGGCGCACGGCCGCCGCGATCCTGCAGCTGTCCCGGCTGCTGCTGGTCGAGCGCGCCGATCTCGACTTCGGCCGGCTGATCGCGGCGGCGGAGCAGTTCTGCTCTGAATGACCTGCGCCCGAAGGACTGCAGCGGCCGTCCGATGACGGCTGCCACGGCCGACCTCGGCTACCGGTACACCTCGACGCATCGATGCCGCGGCTTGATGCGCTGATTGACGAAGGCACCGATGCTGTCCGCCGCCAGCATCGCCGCAAAGGTGCTGGCCGGCACCGCGAAGTACCGATAGACGTCGCCACTGCGGTACTCGATCTCCAGGACGTTGGTGGCCCGGTCGTAGCCGACCGAGGCGAGGCTGTGGGAGGCAACCGGTGTGCGCTTCACGATCGGTGGCCTCAGCCGGTTGCGGGCGCGGGATCGAGCACCAGGAAGTCGTGCACGTTTGCCACCCGCAGGATCGTCCGGACAACCGGCGGCAGCCCCTCGGGCCTCTCGCGGTGCTCGAGCCTGGGGCTGGTCAGTCGGTGTTCGCGCCGCCGAGTCCGGATTTCGCAGCCGCCGGCGGCCAGCACGTTCTTGACCCAGTCGGCGTCCGGACCGTATGTCAGAGCAACCAGATAGCCGCCGTCCCGGACGAAGACGTTGATCGGCGTCTGGTACTGAGTGCCGGATCTGCGGCCGCGGTGGATCACCACACCGAACCCGGGCATCCACGGCGCGACCCGCACCGTCACCCTGTTCAGGCCGGCCCTGTTCAGCCGGGCGATCCTGCGTCCCAGTGGCATGCTGGCGAATCTAGCGGATGCCGGCCGCACCGGCCCGCAGCGCGCAGCGCGCCGTTGACCGTGCACAATGGCGGCGACCGGTTGTCAGACGACTGACCACCCCTAGCTGCTACCGAGAGGCGACATGCACAGCCGCTGGGACTTGAACTCCGCCCCCGACGACCCGCTGGAGCAGGCCGCCTACGGGGCGCGGCTGCTCGGCTCCGACCCATCACTGGTGCTGCACGGTGGCGGCAACACCTCCGTCAAGTCCTCCGCGAAGGACGTGACGGGCGAGGACGTCGAGGTGCTGTATGTCAAGGGCAGCGGCTACGACCTGGCCAGCATCCCGCCGGAGGGCTTCACCCCGCTGCGGCTGTCCCGGCTCCGCGAGCTGCTCGCGGTCGAACGGCTGACCGACCCGCAGATGGTGAACGAGCTGCGGTGCGCGCGCTTGGACGCATCGGCGCCCGACCCGTCGGTGGAGGCGCTGCTGCATGCGCTGCTGCCATCCCCGGCGGTGCAGCACAGCCACGCCGACGCGATCGTCACCCTGACAAACCTGGCCGACGGTGAAGCACGGATCAGGGACGTGTTCGGCGACGAGGTCGTCGTCGTCCCCTACGTGATGCCGGGATTCGACCTGGCGGCGACAGTGGCCCGGATGTGGCCGGAGGAAGCCGGACATTCCACTATCGGTCTGGTGCTGCTCAACCACGGACTGTTCACCGTCGGTGCGGACACCCGGCAGGCCTACCAGCGCCACATCGGGCTCATCGACCGTGCCGAGCGGTACCTCGTCGAGCACGCCGCCGCTCCCGGAGATCTTGCGCCGCAGGAACTTCCGCAGGTGCCGGCATCAGAGCTGGCGCGGCTGCGGCAAGCGATCAGCGTGGCGGCCGAGGCCCCGATGATCGTCAGCCGCCATATCGACCCTGCGGTGGCAACATTCGTCGCCTGCGAGGACTTGGCCGAGATTGCGACCCGTGGGCCGGCCACACCCGACCACATCATCCGGACCAAGCTCGCACCGCAGATCGGCACCGACGTGGACGCCTACGCCGGTCGATACCGGCAGTACTTCGCCCGCAACTCCGAGCGGCGATCATCATCGGACGGCTCCGCGCTGACGGCGCTGGACCCGGCGCCGCGGGTGGTGCTGGATCCTCGCCTCGGCATGCTGACCGCCGGCCGGCAGGCCAAGGACGCCGACGTCGCCGCCGACATCTACCACCACACCATCGACATCATCACCGCCGCGGAGCGGCTCGGAGGTTACCTCGCGCTGCCGGAAGCCGACCTGTTCGACGTCGAGTACTGGGACCTGGAGCAGGCGAAACTGCGCAGGGCCGGAGACCCGCCGATGTTCGCCGGCCAGATCGCGGTGGTCACCGGCGCTGCCTCGGGCATCGGCAAAGCCTGCGCGGCGGCACTTCTGAAGGCCGGAGCGGCAGTCGTCGGCATGGACATGTCCGGCTCGGTCGCCGACACCCATTCCGGCGCAGGCTATCTCGGCGTCCAGGTGGACGTCACCGATCCTGCCGCGGTGGATGCTGCGCTGCTGCAGGGCGTCGAGCGATTCGGCGGCCTGGACATGGTGATTGTCAGTGCCGGGGTGTTCGCCGCCAGCGCTCCGATCGCCGAGCTGGATGCCGACGCCTGGCGCAAAACCATGTCGGTCAATGTGGATTCGGTGGCGATGTTGTTCCGCTCGGTGCACCCGCTGTTGGCTCTGTCGCCGTCCGGCGGTCGGGTGGCAGTGATCGCCTCGAAGAACGTCCCGGCGCCCGGCCCCGGAGCGGCCGCCTACTCGGCATCGAAGGCCGCGCTCACCCAGCTGTCCCGGGTGGCTGCCCTGGAGTGGGCGACCGAGGGCATCCGGGTGAACGTGATACATCCCGATGCGGTCTTCGACACCGGGCTGTGGAATGCGGATCTGCTCGCCGAGCGGGCCGGCCGGTACGGCATGACCGTCGAGCAGTACAAGCGCCGGAACCTGCTGCATACCGAGGTTTCCAGCTCGCTGGTGGCCGCTGCCGTCGTCCGGTTGTGCTCCGACGAGTTCGCCGCCACCACCGGCGCCCAGGTTCCGGTCGACGGTGGCAGCGACCGGGTGGTCTGAACTGCCGACAGCCGCTGACGGCTCACCGCGTTCGCAGCACCGAGAACTGGAACCGCCCCTCAAGGAAGTACGTGCGGGAGGCCAGTACCGCGACCGCATCCGAGGTGTAATGGACTTGGTCTAGCAGCAGATACACGGCGCCGCGCGGCCGTTCACCCCAACCGACGTTCCGTCCCCCGGTCGCATGGATCTCGGCGATCGCCGTCGTTGCCTGTGTGCCGTTGGCGGACAGCAGATGGAACAGCGACCCGGTCGCCGAGGACGGCTCGAACCCGGCCGGAAGTATCGAAGCCGGAATGGCATCGTAGGAGAAGGCCACCACTTCGCCATCGGCCAGCACCGCGCGTTCGGTGGCGAACACCGACGCTCCGGCTTCGCAGTGCAGATCGTCGGCCTCGGCCGCCGTTGCTGTCCGGAACAGCGCGGTGTGGTACCGCATCTCCGGTTCCAGTCCATGCGATCTGATCGTCTCGGACATGGAGTGCAGTTCCTGCAGCCCGGTCTTGATCTCCCGGCCGAACGGGGTGGCGAAAGTGCCGATGCCGTGCCGGGTCTTGGTGCGTCCCTGGGACTCCAGCAGTTGCAACGCCCCGCGGACGGTGCTCCGCGACACGCGGTACTCCACGGACAGCTGGGCCTCGGTCGGCAGCCGATCCCCGGCGGCCCACTCTCCCTGGCCGAGCCGCTCCCGCAGGCTGTCGGCCAGCTGGATGTGCAGGCCCCGCGCGGATCTCAGCATTCTGGTGGCGGCAGACGGCCCGGAAGTCGCTGCCCCGCCGGATCTCGCCACCCGGCGAGTCTAGTCGTCGGCGGCCGCCAGCAGCTGTGCATCGGGTATCCGCACACCGCTCGGCAGGTCCTGTGCGTGCAGCACTCCAAGTCGCTGAGTAGATCTGGTGAGCCCTACGTACAGGTCCCCCCAACCGCGCTTGGACTGCCCGACGATCTCCGCGGGCTCGACCAGCAGCACAGCGTCGAATTCCAGGCCCTTGGCCTCCCGGACGGTGAGCACCGTCACCCGGTGCCCAGGACCGGCATCCGCGGACGCCTCGGGTAACGGCACCCGGACAGCGGCCAGGAACTCCGCCTGCCGTCCGTCCGGTACCAGCACAGCGAGCTGCCCCTCATCGTGTGATGCGGTCTCCCCGACCGCTGCCCGGGCAACCGCCGCGCCCAGCTGGGCGGGGCTGCTGCGGCGCGTCCAGGGCCGGAACCCGCTGCGCCGCACCGAGGTCGGTACCGACAGCCTGCGATCGATCCGGTCCAGCACGCCGGCGGCGACATCCATGATCTCGCCGGGGGTGCGGTAGTTCACCGTGAGTTCCGCCATCCGCCACCGGTCCCCGACGTGCGGACGCAGGGCGCGCGACCAGTCCGAGGCTCCCGCGGGATCCGATGTCTGCGCGATGTCGCCGACTACCGTCATCGACTTCACCGGGCAACGGCGCATGACCATCCGCCAACCCATCGACGAGAGCTCCTGGGCCTCGTCGATGATGACGTGCCCGTACGTCCATTCCCGGTCCGCCGCAGCGCGATCGGAGGTGGTGAAGGCGAACCGATCATCGGTGTGCAGGTCAGCGAGGTCCTCGGCGGACAGCATTCCGACGGTGAAGTTGATCCCCGAATCCTGCTGGTCGTCGGATGCCTCGCCGAGCGCGTCGAGCGCCTGCTGGGCGTACTCCAGGTCCTGCTTGCGCTGCTTCGACCAGGCGAGATCGGCGGTGCCGATATCCCCCAGCAGCTCCGCCGCCTCGTCGAGCAAGGGAACATCCCCCACCGTCCACGGCGCTGAAGCGCTGGTGCGCAGCAACATCTTCCGCTGCGCGGGCGACAGTGACGGCGCGGCGAGGCGCAGCCGTCGTTCATCGGAGAACAGCTCGGACAGCAGCTGCTGCGCGGTGATGGGCGGCCACAGGTCGGCGAGCGCCTGCACCACAGCCGGGTCGGCGCCCATCTCCTTGCGGATCGCCGTGAAGTCGGCGGACGGCGTCACCGTCTCCTGCTCCGGGCCCTGCTTCACCCCTGGGCGGCCGGCGATCTGTTTGGCCAGCCCGTCCAGCACCACCCGGAGGAAGATCTGCCGCGCCCTGTTGTGCGGCAACCTCGAACCCCATGCCTGCCGCTGCGCTCGGTTCAGCAGACTCGGGTCCAGCCGAACCCTGCCCCGGTCGTAGACGAATGTCCGTGGCCGCTTGGGCACCCGCTGCCGGTCCAGCACCGCGTTGTCGATGATCTTGATCATCATCGGCCGGCCCTTGATATCCCCGGCTTCCGGTGGATCCGCCGTCACCGCCGTCACTCCCGGGTACAGCGTCCCGACGGTGGCCAGTACCACACTGGATTCGCCGAGGGACGGCAGCACCTGCCCGATGTATTCCAGGAACGTCGTGTTGGGTCCGATCACCAGCACGCCATGGCTTCCGAGCCGCTCGCGGTGGGTGTACAGCAGATAGGCGGCGCGATGCAGAGCGACAACGGTCTTCCCGGTGCCAGGTCCGCCCTGCACGACCAGCACCCCGGCACGATCCGAGCGGATTATGTTGTCCTGCTCGGACTGGATGGTCGCGATGATGTCCTGCATCCGGCCGGTGCGCGGCGCGTTCAGCGTGTCCAGCAACGCAGAGTTGCCGACGGCGCCGAGCGAATCCCCGGCATCCACCGAATCCTCGATGGAATCGCTCTGCAGATACTCATCCGCCACCGACTGCACCCTTTTGCGACGCGTCTGCAGGTGTCGCCGGCGGATCACGCCTTGCGGGTTCAAAGCCGTGGCGGTGTAGTAGGGCGCTGAGGCCGGCGCCCGCCAGTCGATCAGGATCTGCCGCCGCTCAGCGGTGCCATCCGTCAGGCCCATCCGACCGATGTGGATGGAAGTCTCCGGAGTTTGCTGGCCGTCAGGATCGGTCTCGGCCAGCGGCTGCTCGCGATCCAGCCGGCCGAAGCACAGTTTGTCCTCTGCCGCATTGATCGCCGACATCTCCTGGGAGTACCGGTACTGCAACGCATCCCGGTTGAACCGGCCGGCCGGCGTCCCGTCCGAGGAGAACCTGGCGTCGTCCTTGCGGCGCGCCGCATCGGAGAACATCTCCGTCAGCCGCGCGTACATCTGGTCGAGATACTGCTGCTCTTGCGCGATGGCAGCTCGCCGGGCCGGATCGCCGGCTGTTGCCGGGCTGGGACCGGACAACTGATCGGAATGCTCCCGACCATCGGACGGGGTGCCGCGACTCTCGACCGAGTGTGTCATGTGGCTCCTGGGTGACGGGCAGCGATTCGGGGGGCCATCAAAGCTACCTCAGGCAGCCGTCGTCCCATGGCCGGAGCTGGTCGCCGCCATCGCCGCACCCGACAAGATCATCGCGAACATCGCGTAGGCACCATCGGGCCCGGCCGTTGGTCGCCATTCGAGGTCGTGGGCCGAACCCCTGCCGAGACGTCCGCGGCGGGCTACCATCACCTGGATGAGCAGGCAGCTGCCCAGATTGTCGGCGGCATGCGCGATCGCTGCGCTGTTGGTCGGGGGGATCTCCTGCTCGAACCGGGCATCCGGCACGCCCGTGATCGCCGCCCGGTCGGCCAGCTTGCAGCAGGCGTTGGGGCTGGTGCCGGCGTCCGCTGCACAAGTGGAGTTCGCCGACATGGCGGCTGCCAAGCAACGGTGGGGACTGTCCCAGGTGAACAGCAGCACCTTGGCCGACTCGGCGAAGGACCCGGAGCTGTGGAAGCGGTACTCGGCGAAGGCAAGAGCGTCGGCCGCCGAGAGCAGCCTGGTGAAGGAGAGCCCGGCCATGACCGGCTGGGGGTGGAATGCTCTGGACGTCGACTGGGAGATCCGAATGAGCGATCAGGGTCCGCCGGTCAGCATCTACAAGCTCCGGGACAGTCTCGACATGAACGTCGTGACCGACTCGCTGGTCAAGCACAAGTTCGTCCGAAGCGGGACAGGCGATGCGCCGCGTTTCGACCGTGACCTCGCCGATGCGAGCGGCGTGCTGATCTTCTTGTCCGGCGTGACCGTGGTCCCTGCCGAACATCTGATGGTGGGCACGCCCGACAAGGCATGGGCCGCACCCGCTCCGGGGTCCTCGCTGGCCGGAAGTGCGACGGTCGCCACTCTGACCGCCGGCTTGCCCGCGCACATCGACTACCTGCACCTGTCGTTCGGCGCGGGTGCCTGCCTGGCGCCCCGCACGTCAAGCCTCCCAGCGAAACAGCCCGACCTGAAGGCGATCAGCGCGGCGGCAGAGGCGGTGACCGACGACAGTCATGCCTTCGTCAGAACCCAATACGCCGACCAGGCGGCTGCTGCTGCCGACCTCGACGCCCGTCGCACGCTGATGCGCGGCAACTCGTCGGCAACCCACGCGCCGTACTCGACGCTGTTCACCGGCACTGTGACGACGCATACAACGACGTTGCGCTACGACCTCACCCTGGCCCGTGGGGGCTCGACCGTCAGGCAGCTGATCCAACGGCGCGATGCGCCGTGGGCCCTGTGCGGATAAACGGCCGGGTCGTGGTGCGAATAGCCGGCATGCTCACCGATCAGAAGTGCCGTACCAGATCGGCGAACGATCCCAGGACGAGCACTCCGCCGTCAGCGGGGTCAAGCTCGGCCCGTTCGAGGATCCAGGTGTCGCTGTTCGGAATGTAGACAGCGCGGAGCCCGACGGCGCGGGCGGGCAGGATGTCGGACCGGGGCGAGTTGCCGATCATCCAGGTGGTGTCCGGCGAAAGACCTTGGTCGGCAACGATTTCGGCGTAGATGTCCGGTTCCTTCTCCGCAACGATATGGATGGACGAGAACAGGTCGGAGAGCCCGGACGCCTCGACCTTGCGCTGTTGCTCCTTCGCCTCTCCCTTCGTCATCAGCTTCAGATCGTGACGAGTCCCGAGTTCGGCCAGTGTGTCCGCCACCTTCGGGAACAGTTCGATCCGGTGCTCGAGCAGATCACTGGCCAGTCGGCTGATCTCGAGTTGCTCGGCGTGAGTGACCGGCCGCTCGTTGAGCGTCTGGAAGCATTCGGCGAGGCTGACCAGGAACGACTGGCTGCCGTATCCGTGAGTGGCGACAGTGGCCCGTTCGATGTCGTCGAGGATGCCGCGGATCTCGCCGTGGTCGAGCGTCGGATGCGCCAGCCATTCCAGGTAGTCGTCGATGACGCGCTCGAAATACACGTTGTTCTCCCACAACGTGTCGTCAGCGTCGAAGATCAAGGTCAATCGCTCTGGCACGCGGCGAGCGTATCGAGTCCATCAGAAACCTGGCTCGCGGGTTACCGCACGGCGGCGACGTGCCGATCCCCACTTCGGAAAGCACGCCACCGCCGACGGGATGCCGGCCGTTGACCGGCGACCGGCCGACAGGATCTCTGCGTGGCAGGCTGGCCGCATGCCCCGAACCGTTGCAACCGCGAAGACCGTCGGCCTGGATGCATTACTTGAATTCGTCCGGCCGCGGCACCACATGCTGCTCACCACTTTCCGCAGCGACGGCTCGCTGCAGAGTTCGCCGGTGACCGGTGGGGTCGACACCGGCGGCCGGATCGTGATCGCCAGCTATCCGGAGCGGGCCAAGAGCCGCAACCTGCGCCGGGCCGGCCGGGCCAGCATCGTCGTACTCTCCGATGACTTCGGCGGCGCCTATGTCCAGGTGGATGGCCCGGCCGAGGTGCTCGACCTGCCGGATGCCGTCGAACCGTTGGTCGAATACTTCCGCAGCATCTCTGGCGAACACCCGAACTGGGACGAGTACCGCACGGCGATGCTCGATCAGGGCAAGTGCCTGATCAGGGTGACGCCGCAGCGCTGGGGCCCGGTCGCCACCGGCGGTTTCCCGCAGCGCCTGACCTGACAGCAGCGCCTCACCTGACAGCAGCGCCTCACCTGACATCAGCGCCTCACCTGACATCAGCGGCTGACCCGAGACTTCGGGCGGCCGTGCAGTCCGGCGAGTCCGCCGGCCGTTGAACGCCCCTCGATAGGGTCACCGGACGACACCGGAGCGACGTGCGTTCCTGGTCACACGAGTGGGCACTGTGCCTGCAAGGGCCCGGCCGGGCACGATGAAGGGGTGAGCACTCCGGCAGCTGCCGCACCGACGTCCGGCGAGGATCGCGGCTCGGACATCGACGCATCAGACGGTGCCGGCGTCGACGTGGTTGCAGCGGCGGGCGTCGGTTCAGGGGTCGCCGGATCAGCAGGTGCGACGCGCCGGCCGACTCCGTGGTGGCACACCGCGCTGCGGATCGCCGCCGCCGTGGTGATCGCTGTGGTCGTGGTAGCGGTCCTGAAGTCCAAATTCCCTGACACCACCCAGTTCTCGTCAGCACTGAAGGCGGCGGACTGGGGGTGGGTGGTCGCCGCCTTCGTGCTGGAGATCGCCTCGATCGGGATGATGATCCGTCAGCAACGCCGGCTGCTGCGCGCCTTCGGGGTGAGGGTCCCATGGTGGCGGATGGGCGCCATTGCCTACTCGGGCACAGCCATCTCGATGTCGGTCCCGGCCGGCGGCGCAGTTTCGGCCGGTTACGTGTACCGAAAGTTCAGGGCCAGCGGCGCCACCGCGGGCACCGCCGCGTCGGTGATGTTGCTGTCCGGCTTCCTGTCGATGGGTGCGCTGGTCAGCCTCTATCTGATCGGTCTGGTGCTGGCGACCTGGACCAGACTGATGGCGCTCGGCCGTGAAAATCCGGTACTCACCGTGCTGATCGGCGCAGTTGTGGTGCTGCTCATCGTCTTGCTGATCCGGCTCATCAGCCGCCAGCACCGGCACGGCATCGGCGCGCTCGACACGCCCAGGCTGGATCGGTTCGAAGGCAAGTACCACAAGCTGGGCGGAGCAGGGCGTCAGGCCCTGGATGCCTTCCATCGGGCCGGGCACGTTCGGCCTGTGGACTGGAACCTGGTGATCAGCCAGTCGCTGGCGAACTGGCTACTCGATGCGGCGAGCCTGTACACCGCGACACTGGCGTTCGAAGTGGATATCGATCTGTGGAAGCTGGCTCTGCTGTACCTGGGTATCCAGGTGGTCCGGCAGGTCCCGATCACTCCCGGTGGCATCGGATTGATCGAAGCGTCGCTGCTGGCCGGCCTGGTGTCGGCGGGTGCGCCGCAGGGCCCGGCGGCGGCGGCGATTGTCGTCTACCGACTGTTCTCCTGTTGGCTGCTGATCCCGGTGGGCTTCGGCATGATGGGTCTGCTCGCGGTTCTGGACCGGCGCCGCGGCGTCGTCGCTCCGGTGGACGACGTCATCAGCCCGAGTGGTGATGTCGGCCCCGCCGGGCCGCCGCCTCTCCCCCGCCGGCGCCGACCACGATGAATCGGGCCGGTCGCTCGCGGGGACCCAAACACCTGCCTTCACCCCGCAGCTGCCACCTGGCTCTACGCTTCCCGGCATGAGCAGCGCCGCCGTCACTCCGGCCACCGCCGCAGCCGCGCCGACCCGCGGCCAGATCCTGGCCTGGGGGTCGTGGGACTGGGGATCGGCGGCGTTCAACGCGGTGATCGTCACCTTCGTGTTCTCCGTCTACCTGACGAAGTCGGTGGGCGAGCAGGTCCCCGGCGCCGGATCGTGGTTCGCCTGGTCCCTGGGTATCGCCGGCTTCTTCATCGCCGTCTTGGCACCGGTGACCGGACAGCGCGCCGACGCCGGTGGCCACCGCAAGAGCGCACTGGGCATCTGGACCGCCCTGGTGGTGATCGCTATGCTCGCGCTCTACTTCGTCAAGAACGACGCCTCCTATTTCTGGCTCGGGCTGGTACTGCTGGGCATCGCATCGGTGTTCGCATCCTTCGCGGAAGTGTCCTACAGCGCGATGATGCGGCAGATCTCCACTCCGGCAACCATCGGCCGGGTGTCCGCCTTCGGTTGGGCCATGGGCTACTTCGGCGGCATCGTGTTGCTGTTGATCAGCTATTTCGGGTTCATCTCGGGGGACGACGACGCGGTACTCAAGGGGATGTTGGGCATCACCAAAGAGGGCGGGCTGAACATCCGGCTGGTCGCGGTGGTGGCGGCGATCTGGTTCGGGCTGTTCGCTCTCCCCGTGCTGTTCAAGGTTCCGGAGACGCCGGGCCTGCCCAGGGAGAAACGGGTCGGTTTCGTCGATTCCTACCGGGTGCTGTTCCGCGACCTGCGGCAGCTGTGGGAGATCGACCGGAACTCGGTGTTCTTCCTGCTGTCCAGCGCGTTGTTCCGGGACGGGCTGGCGGCCATTTTCTCGCTCGGTGCGGTGCTCGCGGTCACGGTGTACGGCATCGGTTCGGCCGACGTACTGATCTTCGGTGTGGCGGCCAACGTGGTGTCGGCCGCCGGCGCGCTGTTCGCCGGACGCTTCGACGACCGGATCGGCCCGAAGACGGTGATCGTCACATCGCTGATCGGGCTGCTGGTCACGGCGCTGATCCTGCTGTTCGTCACCGGCCCGATGATGTTCTGGATCTTCGGGCTGCTCCTGACGCTGTTCGTCGGGCCGGCCCAGTCGTCCTCGCGCACCTACCTGGCGCGGATCGCTCCGGTGGGCCGAGAGGGACAGATGTTCGGCCTCTACACGACCACCGGCCGTGCCGTCTCGTTCCTGGCTCCCTCACTGTTCGGGCTGTTCGCGGCGTTGTTCGGGCACAACGACCGCTGGGGCATCATCGGCATCATCCTGGTGCTGGCAGCGGGCCTGGCGGCGTTGCTGCCGGTGGCCAAGGCAGTCGACAAGGCGGTCGCACCGATACCGGTGTAGACATCCACGGGCTTCTCCCGGTCGATCGGGATCCGGATCACTTGTGCGCGCGTCATATCGGCAGCACACAAGCCCCAGATCGCGACGGCGGACGAGGTGCATGTCATGAGGCAGCTTCCACGGTGGGAACCACCACGGCCGATCGGGACCCGCTGGCAGCGGATGACCGACAGCGTGCGGCTCTTGGCGTCCGTAGCCGGTGCGGTCACCGCGAGCAGGACAACCGTTCGAACACCGCCTCGATAGTCACCCGGGAACAACGCCTCGCTGCCTCAAGGCTCTCAGCGCATGCGCGGCCTCCTCTTCCGGGGTGCCGCCGAGTTCCACGACGATGGTGTTTCTGCCCTCAGTCGGCGCTTCCAGGGTCCGCAGCTGCGAGTCGAGCAGTGATTCGGGCATGAAGTGCCCGGCCCGCCGGGAGAGGCGGTCGTCGATCAGCTGCCGGCTGCCGTGCAGGAAGACGAACACCACACCATCTGCGGCCAGCCGGTCGCGGTAGCACTGCCGCAGCGCCGAACACGTGACGATGCCCGACTCCCCACTGCGCAGCTTCGCCGAAATCCAGTCGGCGATCCGGTCCAGCCATGGCCACCGATCGGCGTCGGTCAACGCAATGCCAGCGGCCATCTTCTGCCGGTTGGCCTCCGGGTGCAGATCGTCACCCTCCTGGAAATCCCAGCCGAGCAGCCCGGCCAGGGTGGTGGCCACGGTCGTCTTGCCGGAGCCCGACACCCCCATCACCACCAGCACCACCGGGTCTGCTGACTGATGCCTTGGCTGGCTCACCGGTTCACTCTGTCACGGAGGGAGGACCCCAGCGGGATGGCACGACGGCCGGCAACCACCACCGATGACGCCCGCACCAGTGCTGACCCGGCCTGATCCCGTCCTGATCCCGTTGGCCCGGTTCACCGGCCAGGGCACATACTTGAGGGACTGAACTCTTGCGGAAAGAGGATGGTCATGACCTTCGCCCCCGCCGATCCCGTCCCATCCGGCCAGCCTCTCCCGGTACTGCTCGTCGCAGATGTCGCTCCCGACGCCATCGACGACTTCGTCGGCAGCCAACTCGCTGTCACCGTCGACTGTGCCGGCGAAAATCACCTGGTGACCGGCGACGGATTCAAGCGGGACGGCGTCGTCCGCTTCTACGAGAAGGACTCGAGCAGCGGGAAAGACGTCCGGATCTGGAAGATCGCGCCTCAGCCGGGCGGTGGTGGTTTCACCGCCGAAGCGCTGGCTCCTGGCCAGATCTGACAGCCGGCGGAAGACCGGACTGAGGGATCCGCTGGGCCAAGCGCGTTGCAAGGTGGCTGGTGTCGACACCCCGACGCGGGCGAGGAATCTCGGGCTCGGATAGCGCATGGCGACACCGCTCGATCAACCGGTGCGGCGCGCGATGTGCAATACCGCACCCCAATGCCGGCGCAGCCGACCGTCGGCACGCTCGGCGAGCCTGCGTCTTATATCGGAATACAGACGCTCGCGTTGGTGCGCCTTCATTGCCAGATGGCCGGAGAACGTATTGAGCAGATCAATGTACTCGTCGGCGGTGTAAACGACCTCCCAATCGAAGTGACGGACCACGACGTCCTGGAACAATCCGCTGTCTCGGATCTCGTCACTGTGGTCGGCCAGTTCACCGGGGCGAGGCCGCAAGATGTCGTCGACCGGATCGTCGTCCAGTTCGTCGTAGACCTGCTGGATTTCCGCGAAGAACGGATCCCCGTCGACCGGAAACACGTGACCGGCGCTCCAGAAGGCGAGATGGCCTCCCGGGCGAAGCAGGTCCCAGGCCTTTCGGTAACGCACTGCCGGGTCGACCCAGTGCCAGGCCGTCGCGGCGAAGACCAGGTCGAATCGCGAGTCAGTCGGCGGGACCCAGTTCTCGAAGGCATCTTCGATGATCTCGACATTCGAGAACCCGGCGAGATTCCGGCGAGCAGCCGCGACCAGATGGGAGCCGATCTCCACACACGAGATGGAAAATCCCCACCGAGCCAGCGGGATGGTCGCCTTTCCGGTGGCGCAACCGATTTCCAGCAGCCGGGCACCGGGACGGAGTCCTGCGGTCTCGACGAGGGCACCGAACAGTTCCGGGGATATTCCGGCCGGGCACGCTGATACCGGTCGGCCGCGGCGTCGAATGTCGCCCTGAGCCGCGTTCGATCCTCTGCCAGCTTGCTCACCATGGCTCTCCACCAGAAGGGATGACGCGAGGTGATGACGCGACCCGCTGCTCGGGGGCGAATCGAGTGCAGGATGGCGGTAGCGGTGGGATTTGAACCCACGGTGGAGTTGCCCCCACACACGCTTTCGAGGCGTGCTCCTTAGGCCGCTCGGACACGCTACCGCCGGAAACCTTACCGGAAAGCGGGGCCCTCTTGGACGGGTCGAGCCGGGCGTCGACCCGGCGGTGACGATTGGCATGTCGCCCGGGTGACGATCGGGTGGTCGCCCGGGTGGTGACGATCCGGTGGTCGCCCGGCGGTGACGATCAACGGCGCCGGGCGAAGAACTCCCGCAGCAGAGTCGCCGATTCTTCCGCCAGCACATCGCCCCGGACCTGCAGTCGGTGTGGCAATCGGGGGTCGCGCACCACGTCCCACAGGGAGCCGGCAGCGCCGGTCTTCGGCTCCCGGCACCCGAAAATCAGCGTCGTCACCCTGGCGGCCACCAGCGCACCGGCGCACATGGTGCAGGGCTCGACGGTGACCGCGATGGTGGTCCCTGAGA